>CETL01137971.1_pt1 | contig 12713 bp, 12 predicted proteins | sample 356371 | NCBI WGS metagenome assembly CETL01 (sample SAMEA2622518, study PRJEB7988) | marine metagenome | biome: marine biome (ENVO:00000447); feature: surface water layer (ENVO:00002042); material: "saline water (ENVO:00002010), including plankton (ENVO:xxxxxxxx)" | depth 5 m | reverse complement strand
CCAATTCGTTTAAAGCCAACTTTTGAATAATAAGATAAATCACCAACTAAAATTATTAAATTGTGGCCTAAATTTTTACAATTAAGAATACTATCTTTTAGGAGCCTCTTCCCAAAACCCTGCCCTCTATAATCACGATGCATGACGATTGGACCCAATAGCAAAGAATTTTCGTTATTTACAAGAATATTCCAAAACCTAACAGAGCCAATTAATTTACTTTGACAAATGAGTACCTGAGAAATATCAATTGAATGATCATATTTTTCTCGATATCGAAAAGTACTCTTTACGTAACGCCCCGGCCCAAATGAGTTAGCGTATAATGTATTAATTTCAGTATTGTCTACTTCTTGCTCTTTTCGAATAAATATTGTTTCATTCATGTTCATATTGAAATTTCTCTAAATAGCGCGGTATAATTAACGTTCTGATGGCATTAATAAAATAAAAATGCTAAAAATACTACAACTAATTATTTTGTGTGAGGATGTTGCTACATGGGCAGATTAGAGAATGGTAAATGGATCGATCAATGGCATAACACCAAGGAGACAAAAGGTCGTTATGTGCGCAAGCCATCAATTTATCGGAATTGGATTACAAAAAATGGTGCCGCGGGGCCGTCGGGCAGAGATGGTTTTACAGCAGAAAAAGATAGGTATCATCTGTATGTATCCTGGGCTTGTCCATGGGCCCACAGAACCCTGATTTTTCGGGCGATTAAGGGACTAGAAGATATAATTTCAATCTCTGTCGTCAATGCCATAATGCGCTCACATGGATGGACATTTGATGATGGGCAGGGTGTTATTGCAGATAATGTAAATAGTAAAAAATATTTATATGAGGTATATCTAAAAGAAGACCAAAACTATTCTGGTAGAGTGACTGTTCCCTTGCTTTGGGATAAAAAAACATCATCCATAGTTAATAATGAATCAGCTGATATAATTAGAATGTTTAATTCAGAATTTGATGATATCGGTGCAAATCCTGGTAATTATTACCCCGAAGCAAAAAGAACTGCGATAGACGACATGAATGACTATATTTATCAAAATATAAATAATGGTGTTTACAGATCTGGATTCGCAACAACTCAAGAAGCATACAATGAAGCAATTGAAACGCTTTTTCTCGGACTAGATAAGCTAGATAATATACTGTCTCATCAAAAATATTTAATCGGCGATGAAATAACAGAGTCTGACTGGAGGTTATTGCCAACACTCTTGAGATTTGATAGTGTCTATCACGGACACTTCAAGTGTAATAAGAAAAAAATTAAGGAGTACGATAATCTTTTCAATTATGCGAAAGAGTTGTATCAATATCCTGGGATTTCTGATACTTACGATGACGAATACAGTAAGCTCCATTACTATGGCAGTCATGAAACAATTAATCCTAGTGGTGTAGTTGCAGCTGGACCCGCATTTGATTTTGCTCAACCGCATAATAGAGGAAATTAAGTGGATAAAAATAATTCGAATATTGTTCTACTCGGTTCCGGATGTTTCTGGCATCCTGAGATGATATTCCACAGAACAGACGGGGTCATAGGTACAAAAGTCGGTTATGCAGGCGGTAACACAGAAAACCCTACTTACGCAGAGGTTTGCTCAGGTCAAACGGGGCATGCTGAAGTTGTAAAAGTTGAATTTGATCCAGATATAATAGATTTTAGTAAGCTACTGGATATCTTTTGGGATATTCATGATCCAACTCAAATCAATAGACAAGGTGTTGATGTTGGAACACAATACAGATCTTGTATATTTACGGATTATGAGCCATACATCGAGATTGCCAAAAATGCTATTGAGACTCTTGATAGATCAAAGCGCTACAATAATCCAATTTCAACTATTCTTTACGAAAATTTAACCTTCTTTGAGGCCGAAAATTACCATCAAAAATACCTATTTCGCTAGGATCAAAAGAAGTATACATAAATGTGCACAATATGATTATATCCCACATTTCAGACATACATCTTCCAATAATAGTTCAGCCGAATTTTAGTGATTTACTAAATAAGAGATTGTTTGGTTTTATAAATCATTCATTAAATAGAAAAAAAATTCATGAGATTGAAAATCTCAAAATAATATTCGATGATATATTAAAAAATTCTGATGGACATACAATTTTGACAGGAGATATAGTCAATTTATCACTTCGCAGTGAGTTCGAGTCGGCCAGTGATTTCTTAGAGAGTTACTTCCCGAAAGAGAAGCTATCGATTATACCTGGGAACCATGATAATTACGTGAAATGTAATTATGAAGACTCAATGTATATGCTGCGACGATACACAAAAAATAACCATGGTCATAGTCAAGCGTCACCCTTTCCGTATCTAAAATTATTTAATAATATTGCGATCATTGGAATTTCAACTGCTGTCGTGTCCCCACCTCTAATGTCTTGGGGTCGTGTGTCAGAAACACAATTAAATACCATAACCGAGATATTACATTCATTATCAAAAGATAATTATTTCATAATATTACTATTACACCATCCTTTGCATGAATTCGGTTTTCTAAACTTTAAAGGCCTGCTCAATAAGAACTCATTAATTAAAATACTCAATGAATTTAATATAAATTTGATATTGCACGGTCACTTACACACCGAAAGTCAAAAAAAAATATCTCTCAAAGAGGTGAATGTTCCCTGCTTTGGTACCCCATCAACCTCTCGAGCAAGCGGCGGTAAACTATCATTCTTAAAATATGATATTGACAAAGTGAATGACAAATGGAGCCTTAAGGTGTATCGTCGCAGCTACATCATGCAAACTAAAAAGTTTAAAACACAAATCTTAATGAGTAAAACTTATGACTAAGGGATTGACGCCTTTACAACTTAAAATTATATGCGGCGGCCTAATTCTTGCCATTGCAGTTGGTATCAGGCAATCATTTGGACTTTTTCTGGAGCCAATTAGTACAACACTGCAGATCGGAAGAGAGACATTTGCTCTTTCAATTGGACTTGTGAATCTTCTTTGGGGAGTCCTTGCTCCATTTACAGGGGCGCTAGCTGATAAATTTGGTTTAAAAAGAGTTGCTGTAGTAGGTGCATTATTTTATTCGGGTGGTATTCTAATTTTGTCAAATTCAGCCACCCCTCAGGAATTACTACTTGGTGGAATAATTATAGGATCTGGGCTATCCGGATTGGGCTTTACAGTAATTCTAGGTGCAGTTGGAAAATCTGCACCACCTGAAAAAAGAGGTACCGCCTTAGGTTTGACGACGATGGGTGGTTCAATAGGGATGTTTTTAGGTGTTCCCGTTACAGGTACTTTCATTCAATCATTTGGATGGTCGGGAGCTCTATTAGGGCTCGCAGCAATTTCATTGGTAATGATACCTCTGGTTTATGGACTGGTACCAAATGATAAGATAAAAAACCAAAATAACCAGACGAATGACGCCGGTGAGAGAATAAGTGAGGTACTAAATCATGCAGTGAAATCAAAAAGCTTCCTATTACTAGTATGTGGTTTTTTCATTTGTGGATTTCATGTGAATTTCATTGTTGCTCATCTACCAGCTTTTATTTCAGATATGTCACTGCCGGGGAATGTGGCTACAACTTCGCTAGCTTTGATTGGTTTTGCAAATATTTTTGGTGTAGCATTAGCCGGTCGCTTAGGTGACAAATACAAAAAAAATGATGTCCTTGTAGCTTTGTATGCTCTCAGAGCCCTCGCATTTATAATCTACATAGTTACACCGATCACTGTAATATCAACATTAATTTTTACCTTTGTTCTTGGTATCTTGTGGTTAGGTACCGTCCCATTGACTAGTGGTCTTGTTGCAACCTTTTTTGGACCTAAATATATGTCGATGCTATATGGGATTGTATTTTTCAGCCATCAATTAGGTGGGTTCGTTAGTTCGTGGATGGGCGGATGGATTTTTGACTTAACTGGTGATTATAACATTATGTGGTGGTTTTCCGTTTTACTCGGTTTGCTTGCAGCTTTACTACATTACCCAATCAAGGATCACCCTGTCATAATATTTGGCACAAGATAATCTAAATCCCATAAACTTTGCTTGCTGTATTATGAAAAATATTTTTCTGATCAGCAATTGGTATATTACACGTTGCCATTCGGAATGCATTGATCAGATCACCATAATTACACCAGATTTTTTCAATCGGGAAATTCGATCCATACAAGCACCTATCTGATGGATAGTTTGCTAAAACTTTCTGAACAATATTTGATATAAACTCAGGGTCATTTTTATTAAGAAATGTTCCCAATCCTGAAAGCTTAATGAAAAGATTCTCATATTCAGCAAGGCTTTCCATAAATTTATTCCATTCAGCCCAACCACTATTCGATAAGTCATGCGGCATGCCGGCATGCTGGAGAACAAAAGTTGTTTCGGGAAACCTTTTCAAAAGATTTTTTGTATGACTCAGTTGACTTTGAAAAACTTGTAATTCAAAAATTGAGTCTTTTTTAGCCAAATACTCAAAATTATTATTAAATATTGTATCCTCCATAATATCTGGCGCAGATGCAAATGAATATAATTCACGTTCATGCCAATGAAGCTGCATTCTTATGCCCCTTGTCAGAGGATAATCAAATAACTTATCTAGCATCTCAGGAGCATTTGGATCTAATAAATTACAATATCCGATAAACGCGTTTGGCCATCCTGAATTATTGAAAGAGTCATCAACAAACTTTGCCTCTTCATGATATTTATCGATGGGCCAGTTGCATTGGATATAAACTGACTTCTCCACTCCAAAATCTACAACATCTTCAATAAAGTCATCGATGAGATAGTTTTTTTTAATGGAAGTATAATCTCCAAATATTCTTGGCTGTATTTCACCTTGGAGCCAATCTAAGTCTGATTGCTTCCATATGTGATGATGACTATCTATTATTGGAAATCTCATAAATGACAATATTATAATCTTTGTATTGGAGATGAGGAAATTATATAAAATCTTGGTGCGAGAATCAATAATGAACTTATAATTCCAATACCAATTCCAATCCATAATCCAATCAATCCAAAATCAAGTGTGACAGCAAAGACGTATGAAAGCGGTATTCCAAAAATCCAGAAACAGACAGATAATATAATAAATGGTGCCCATACATCACCAGTACCTCTCAATGCACCAAGTGAAACTGCCATCAAAGTGTCAAAAATAAATAGAAATCCTACAAAAAATATTATTTCCTGAGTCATCAAAATCATCTCTGGATTATCAAAGAAAACTCGCGCAATCACATCAGGATTAATGAGCGTAAAAACAGATATTGGGAGCGTTATTGAAAAAGCGACCAGCATACCCATTAACCCTGCTCTTTTCGTATCGCTGACTGATTGCTGACCAACTGCAACACCAACCCTGATAGAGGTAGCACCAGCTACTCCAATTGCACTCATATATATTAAATTCACAACAGTGTAAGCTGCATGGTGCGCAGCAAGCGCAGCTGATCCAAACCATCCCGCAATAAATACAACTGCTGCAAAGGCAATTACTTCCACACCTTGCAACAATGCCATTGGAAGCGCTATTTTTCTAAATTTCTTAGATACGCTTGATTTTAAAGTAAACATGTTCTCTCTAATTTCTAAAAAATTTTTTGTCATCTTAAATACATCACCATTCTTCTTTGATATGTAGACAAGGTAAATTAAGGTCATAAAAAATGCTGTCCATCTTAATATTGATGAGATTACGATCGCTTCATAAGCCCCACCTCCACTATAAAAAGAGCCCCATGATAATATGAAGATACCATTAAAAATTACGTTTAGTATATTTACAAAAATCATGACATACATGCCCACTTTTTGGTAACCCATTGCCTCTAAGATAAGGTTTGTTGTGACAAAAAATAACATCCCAGGAATTCCGTATGCGAACACCAGGGAAACTCGTGCACCTTCCTCTGCGATATTAAGCTCTTGCCCTGTAATTAGAAAAAAATCTTCAAAGAAAAAAGATATAAAGATAGAGATAATTGAAAATAAGATACTATGGATCATAGCGGAGTACCAAATAGAACCAACTTTGTGTCTTTCATTTGCTCCAATTGATTGTGATGCAAGCACGACTGTCGCGTTTAGTGCGCCAATAAAAATAACCATGAGTGCAATTACTGGAGCTAGTCCAATTCCCAAATATGCCAGTTGATCTGGACCGGCCCAGCCCGTCATGATTGCATCAACTGTAACCATAATTAGAATTGAAGTCCTAGCAATAATTATTGGAAAACCCATACGGAAGGTATCTATATAATGATACATAAAAGTATTTTTTGGACTAGATTGCATGCTGGGACATATTGATATAAACGATAATATTTTTGATAATTAAGTCTCGGTAATGGAGCATATCTGGTCACCAACGGATATATCGTCACCAATATTTGCATGAATTTTATTTAAAATACCGTCACAGGGTGCTTCTATCTCAGCAGTTGTCTTATCGGTCTCGATGGAATATAGGGCGTCACCCTTTGAAAAACTCTGACCTTCTTTTACATGCCACTCAACGATTGTACCTTCATCAATATTCATGCCGATTCTAGGCATTTTAACTATTCTTTCCATGGCTAATTTAACTCCAATAATTCTTCGATACAATTCATAATATCGGCTACCTCAGGTATCACGTGGCTTTCTAAGATGGGCGAGTATGGAATTGCGACATCTTTTACTGTAACTCTTTTTATAGGTGATTTAAGATATTTGAATGCCTTATCAGATAAGATGGCCGATATGTGGCTTGCCGCACTACATATGTCACGAGCCTCATCAACAATGATCACTCTTCCTGTTTTCTTTAATGAATTTATGATTGTATCCTCATCAATTGGCACTAATGATAAGAGGTCAATTAAGTCAACCCCTATACCTTTTTCGTTAAGTTTTTTTGTTGCTTGCAGAGCTTTTAGAGTCATTGAACCAATTGATATAATTGTGACATCATTTCCTTGGTTTATTACTTCTGATTTCCCAATTGGTATTAAATAGTTATCATCATCTGGTACTTCCTCTGGTCGACCACCACCTGCGGCAGTTAAGTAAAATACTGGATTATCATCCCTGATCGCAGACTTCAATAAGCCTTTGGCTGTTCTAGAGTTTGACGGCACAACAACCTTCACACCACCTAAATTCATCAAGGCCGGATAGGGTATATCTGAGTGTTGCGCTGCCGCAGACCTCCCGCCGCCGATAACTGCCATATAAACTATAGGTAATTTTACTTGCCCGGCTGTCATATACTTTAATTTTGCTGCTTGGTTGGCTATTGAGTCAAACCCTGTGTATATGAAGTTTCCATATAAAAGATGGCAAATTGGTCGGTATCCAGCTGCTGCTGCACCAACAGCCATACCGGTCATAATATTCTCACAGATTGGCGTATCTCTAACTCTGTCTTTACCAAAATTTTCTTGAAGACCTGTCGTCTGCCCTAAAAGTGAAATACCGGCATCCTCTCCATAAAGGATAACTTTATTATCTCTTTTCATTTCTTCTTGTAATGCCAGATTTATTGCTGGCATCATTCTTTGCTTAGACATAGCTTATCTCTCTATCATATGCTCCATGGCACTGGAAATGTCTGGCTCTGGGCTTTCAATTGCAAATTTTACTGCATCATCAACTTCATCTTGAACCTCCTTCTGAATTTTTTCAATATCATCTCCAGAATATTTACTATGTTCTATAAAGTATGACTCAAGCCTCAATATGGGGTCTTTGTCATTTGTTTTCCATGACTCAACCTCGCTCTGATCTCGGTAAGTTCGCGATAAAAATGTATATTCAAATTCAACATGCCCACGTTGCCTGTATGTATGCGCTTCAATAAATGATGGGCCCTCATCATTTCTCCCCCTCTGAACTGCCTGATATGCAGCTTGCCACACATCAACAGCGTTGTTTCCATCAACTTCATATTTTGGAATACCAAAAGGTTCAGCCCTATCAATAATCTTTCCGGATGTTACCTCCGATGTGTGAGTAAACTCAGAATATTGGTTATTTTCGCACATAAATATCATTGGTAAGTTCCACAATGAACATATATTCATGGCCTCCATTAAAACACCCTGGTTCGCTGCACCATCTCCAAAAAAAATTATTGAAACCGATCCGTTACCATCCATTTTGGACGCCAGGGCTGCACCTACAGCTAATCCCATACCGCCTGCAACAACACCATTAGCTCCAATTATTCCCTTATTGAAATCAGCAACATGCATAGAGCCACCTTTACCTCCACATATTCCCGTCGACTTTCCATAAATTTCAGCCATCATTTTTTTAACATCGCCACCTTTTGCAATGAAATGTCCGTGGCCCCTATGTGTACTCGATATCCAATCAGAGTCGTTCAACTGATCACACAAAGGTACCGCAATTGCCTCTTGACCAATATAAAGATGGACGGCACCTGGAAAGGCTCCATTTTTTGTGGCTTCTCCCAAATGCTCTTCACACTTTCTGATCATGAGCATTTTTTTATAAATTCTTTTTAGGTCTTCATCGGATAGATTATTTACATAATTCTTGATGGACATCATTTCAGCAATTAATCAGTTATTTTAATAATTTCATTTTTTTCAGCAGAATTAATTATAGACTCTAATATTTGAACATTTGATACTACTTCATCTATATTAATACGATATATGGAACGACCTGCAACCGCGTCTGCCCATTCTTCGAAATTCAATTTAACAGTATTTACAACCGGGTGCTCTTCAACCACTCTTTTGCCATGTTTATCGCAATAGATGAACTCAGCTGGATCGTCAAAATCAACATTTGATACTTCTCTAATTTCAACCCAACCTTTCTCGCCAAACACAGTAAACCGACCATAAAATGGAGTCGATATCATGACAGCGAGTGACGCTGTGACATTATTTTTAAACCTTATATTCACTGATAATGTATCTTTTTTTGGATGCTCCAATACTATTGAGCCAGTTTTTGCATAAACAGTCTTTGCCGAGCCTAGGAAAGACACAAAAAAATCAGATAAATGTATCCCAAGAGCAGTCATTCCACCGGCTGGAGCAGATTTTGGGTCCAACCTCCAATTATCTCTGTCTAGCTTCATAAAGATATCGTGACTAAAATTTGTCTCCATATGCAAGATTTCTCCAAGCAAACCTTCATCAAGCATGTATCTGAGTTTGACCATTGCGGGCTCCCATCGTCGCTCATGGCCGACACCGAGGATAATATCATTTTTCTTGCAAGCGGAAGCCATTCTCTGAACACTTTCATATTTTAAAGCAACTGGTTTTTCGCAAAATACTTGCTTTCCTCTGTTTGCCGCAGAGATTACTTGCTCTTCATGAAATTGATTTGGTGTTGCCAAGATGACAGCATCAACCGATGGACTGTCTATTATTGCGTCAAAATTTAAACTCGGGTCAACCGAGAACTCGGAAAAAACTGGGTCATCTTTACTTATTTGAGGATCAAAAGCATGCGTTATATCAATTTTTTTGCTCTCATTGAGGCATTTTATTATTTGTTTACCCCACCATCCTAGACCAATTACCGCAGCTCTCATGATGAATAAATCCCCTGTATTTCTTTTTTTTGTACATTTATTTTTTGTTAAATAAATATATATTTAATTATATATACACAATAGGCATTGTAAATGGGAGATCAAATTAAATTTAGCGCAGGAGAGAATCCATATGCTGTTGAGTATGGGGGGTTCTACAGAAGGTGGATGCCTATGCTACCTGATATAGATGAACTTGTGTCCGCGGTTAGTAAGATAAAAAGTACGACTGAAGAGTCTTGGATACCAATATGGAGTGAAGTTGCTGATGTACATGAAAAGAAAGGTGACGAATTCATAAGGCAAAACAACCAAGAGAAAGCATATAATGAGTTTATGCTAGCAAAAACTTATCTATCAATTGCAAGATATCCAGGTGAGATTACCGAGAATAAAAAAAAAATTAGCGCTGAATGCTCAAGGGTTTACAGAAAAGCATGCGAGCTACTTGAGCCCAAAGTTGAAATAATTAAAGTCCGTTGTGGTGATAAGGAAATAACATGTCATTATAGGTGTCCAAAAGGTGCTGAAAAAACTGCCGCAGTTCTCATCATGTGTGGAGCTGATATGTTTAAGGAGGATAGAGGTTGGGCTTCACAGCATGCCATTGATCATGGTCTAGCGTCGCTTGTAATGGATGGGCCAGCCACCGGAGAAAATCCATTTCCATGGGAGCCAGAGTCAGTATCAGCTTGGATGGCAGCTATCGACTACCTAGCAGGTAGACCTGAAGTTGATGAAAATAAGATAGGTGCCTTTGGTATAAGCAGAGGAGGCTATTCTGTCGTACAACTCGCAGGATCCTATCCTGAAATGGTCAAAGCTATAGTTGCAAATGCCGGGCATCCCTTCGGTTACAAGATGACAGAAGAGGAAATGAGAAATTTTGTAAAAGCACGGAATGATCGAGCTCAGCATGTCTTTGGGCAGATAGGAGACCCCCCATCTTTTCCACCTTGGACAGTAGAAAAAGAGCAGATGTTATTTGAAAAATGGTCATTAAGTAGTCTTGGTATACTTGATAAGATAAATCAGCCAATGCTTCTAATTAATGGTAAAAAAGATCATCTGGCACCTATTGGAAATATCTACTTTTTGTTGGAGAACGGTCCACCTCATGGAAGAGAGGCTCGTATATACCCAGATGCTGGGCATTGCGCATTTAAGTATCAGGATCATTGGGCTGCCGCTTCGTTTGAATGGCTCTCTAAAAAACTATCATAAATTAATTTGAGGCAAGTATCTTTTCTGAAATCTTTTCCGCAGTCATAAGGGTTGGGAAATTTAGATTTGCGCATGGTACTATAGGAAAAATTGATGCATCAACAACCCTCAAACCATCTATTCCATGCACTCGACCCTCATTATCAGTAACAGCCATTTTATCAGTTTTGGCACCCATTCTGCAGGTGCATGATGCATGCCACACACCAACAGTTGATTTTTTAATAAAATCTGATAAAACATCGTCATCCGACATCAGCATAGATAATTCAGGGGCTTCGATAACAAATTTATTTAGTAAATACCTCCTCAACGCATCCGGCCCATCAAGCATTTTTGAAAAGATCTTTGTGAGTAATTTATTTTGTAGATTAACCTTTCCTACCTGCCTCACCTTATCACCATAAACTGCAGCAAAGACCTCTTTTGATATCTTCTGAAATGGTTCAGTTTGTTGGATTAAAACCATTTTCCGAAAGCCTTCCATCAGACGCATGAGATCTCTCTCGTCAGAAAGTAAATTAAACTCAACAATTGGCTCGTCATAGGGATCTGTAGTACTTAATCTTACTTGACCTGTCTCGGAGTAGGTTCTATTAACGAATAAAATAAATGCAGCTAATTGATCGCCAATTGAATGCCAAGCCGTCTTTGAACATACTGCTACATACATATCACCTTTTGGAATATTCTTAAGGCCAGATGAATAACGCATGCCAACAAGAAGATGTCGTCTTGAATATTCATTAATTCGTGCCTCAGGTTTTATAAATGAGGCAATATTAATTGACGGGTGATCCATTAGCCTCTGTCCAACACCACCAAGATTCTTTAGTACATTTATGCCCTTATCTTTCAGGTCCATTGCGGGGCCAATTCCTGCCCTCATCAAATGGGCTGGGGAATGAATTGCGCCTGAACTTAATATTATTTCTTTTGCAAGAAATTTCTTATCTTTGCCTTCAATCCGGACCTTAACACCGATACATTTTTTCCCATCAAAAAGAATTTCTTTAACGAATGACTCGGTCATTATTGTTAGATTCTTACGATTTCGGATGCCTTGTGTCAGATAGCCCATTGCTGCGGAAACCCTTCTCTCGTATATGAATGAGCCAGTTACAGGAAAATAGCCATCCTCAAACTTTCCATTTTGATCTTCAAGGTATTTGAATCCTGCCTGTTCAAATGCAGATGCAGATGCTTTAGCATGACCATTCCAAATATCAGGAAAAATTCGGCTGACAGGTATATTTCCATCATTACCGTGAAATGGACCTTGAAAATCTGAGTCCTTTTCTACTTTCTTAAAATATGGGAGTACGTGATCCCACGACCAACCCTTTGCCCCTCTTTCCTCCCATATTCTGTAATCGTTTGGCGCACCCCTATTCGCGACTAACCCGTTTATAGACGAACCACCTCCAAGAACCCTTGCTTGTTCATATTTCCTTAGTGGAATTTGATCTTCATCCTTCATGTTATGAGACTTAACTTCGGTACTAACCTTCAGCTCCGTCCAATGAAATCTCTTGTCAAGATAGGCATAACCAGGATATGTATCTAAAATTTGCTCCGGGACCTTTCCTGGCGGAGTGTCAGGACCTGCTTCACATAATAAAACTTTATTTTTTGAATTAGAGGTTAGCCTATTTGCAAGGACTGAGCCAGCTGATCCTCCCCCAACAATTATATAATCATACATTTACCTGAGCTCCCAATTATGAGACCGAAGGCCACAATCTCTCTGCGACAGATGGTGATCCTGGCGCATGAACGGTATAGTTATGAATTTTGTGTGTCCATTTATCATCAGTTAAACCCATAGCTTCATGTTTTTCTTCAAAATTCTTTCTTCGATCTTCCAAAGAAGTAAA
>CETL01025916.1_pt1 | contig 12728 bp, 10 predicted proteins | sample 356371 | NCBI WGS metagenome assembly CETL01 (sample SAMEA2622518, study PRJEB7988) | marine metagenome | biome: marine biome (ENVO:00000447); feature: surface water layer (ENVO:00002042); material: "saline water (ENVO:00002010), including plankton (ENVO:xxxxxxxx)" | depth 5 m | reverse complement strand
ATAAATAGAACTAAGAGTAGTACATCAATCCAGAACGTAAAGGGAAATGAATGACACGTTAGTTTTTATATATTTGATATTTTTTGTAATGTTATTTGCAGCAACGTTTGCATACATGTTGAAGATGATGGGGTCTACCATAGAGGCATTTAATAACACACCAACAAGATCATATGGTGATGTTATGAGAACATACAAAGTCCCTGCACCTCATCCAGAAATGGAAGGTATAAAATATGGTGAAGAGTTATTAGTTTTTAGTGCTGAAGAAGAAGAAGATGATGACGATGATGGAGATATACCTGCCTACGTAGGGGAAAACATATAATAGTTACCAAAATATCGCAAAAAAAATCCCGCCAAAAAATGCCCTCTTAAGGGTTTTTTTAGTATCCTCCGTAGTATCCTCCACTAGAACTTGATGAGGAACTTGATGAGGAACTAGATGAACTAGAACTTGATGATGAAGAACTACTGCTACTTGATGAAGAACTAGAAGAAGAACTGCTACTGGTGCTTGATGATGTATTAGTTTCTGCTGCCTGAGTTCCTGTTCCTACTGGTGTAGTAGTTGTAGTAGTATCTGTGGTAGAAGTAGAGGTGACAACTCCGACATTAGCACTTGTTGTAGTAGGACCGTTATCAAATGAAGTAACAGTTCCCATATTTGTTGCTAGGTTAACACTACCAGTGACATAACCAGAACTTTCTAGGAATCTTGCTGCAGCACTTAATTCTGTTTTCTTATTACCTTCTTTATCTAATTCTTTATGTGGTTGATATGCGATTAATTCTTCAAATTCAGATAAAATAAATTGAACAACAGCATTGGTAGGTATTTTAAGTATTGCTTTCTTGTCATTAATATATCTTTCATTCTCATAATTTGACACAGGATATATTGATTGTTCCTCTCCTAGTGTAGTACCATCAGGTAATACAGTTCTCCAGTCACCGTTAACTGTTATACCTTGCTTTACTACTACAACATTATTATACTTTGCTTCTACAGTTTCATAGTGATGTACAGCATCAGGTAAATCATATTTGTTTTGGACATAATTAAGTAATCTTTCCTCACTTCTTGGCCACTGTTCATATACATCAGTAATCTCATTTACCATTAGCAAGATCCAATCTAAGTATGGACTACCCAAAGCTTGTAATGCTACCTCTTCTGGTCTCATTCCATCAGGAATAATTCTTGTTTCTAGTAGTGTAATGTATTGATCTAAGTCTTCTCTAATCTTGGTACGTCTAAAAAGGTTTTTAACCAGACGATATCTATAGGGTTCATCATCTGTGATGCCCTCGCCAACAAATACATTTGGAAGTAAAGAAAAGTATTGCATTAGTACCCCACTGCTACGTCATTTTCGGTTAATAGTCTTGTCTCAGTAAAACTAAGTTGTAAAATTACTGCAGGAACTGAAATTCCATCAGATTGAGGTTGCTTCAACGCAACATACTGATTGTCTGGTGTGTAGTTTACAGATATACCAGTACAAACTGATGGATATATCTTGAACATCAGATCTCTTCTTGTGCTTTCACCTAGATTGTTCATTCCTCCTGTAGCGTTTGCACCAAAACGGACAAATCTTAATTGAAATCTATCAGGTATCTCAAAGAATCTATTGTTTCTTGCATAACCCTCATTATATTTCTTGAAGAAGTCATCTTGCCATAGATTTTTATATCCATCTTTTCTATTTACATCATCTACCTTATCATTACCTTTGATAGAGAATGTTTCTTGGTTATTAGAATAACTTTTACCCATATCACCAGAACGAACTCTTGGTAATGATCCAATCTTCACATAATCTATAATAGATTGTATAGTTTTTGATTCTTGTGCATCACGAGCAAAGAATTTGAATGCAAAGTTATGTGTTCTAAAACTCATACCTTGAAATATTTGCTCACTATATGGGTTGAATATTCTACCTTGTTGTAGATTTTCAATAGCATTAAGATCCAAATTACCTTGTAATCCTACAAAGTTATTGAATCCGTTTACCATTTGTAATACCATGTTGGTAGAAAACTCAGGTAGTGCAGCACCTGCAGCATCTTGTAAAGTTTTTGCTAGGTCTGTAAAATCATTGTCATTTCCATTCAACATACCTGTTGCCGTCACACCTGCAACACCAATGTCTGCTCTTCTATATGCAGGACCATAAGATGTCTGAATGCCAGGTGGTATCGCAATATAGCATCTATCTGGATGTTGTACTACAGTTGCTCTATTACCAGGTATCTCTCTATTATAAAATGCAGGTACATTTGTGGCATCATAGTCAAATCTTTCTCTACGTAGCATAAGGTAGTCGATAGCACCAGTTTCAGCGTCTGCTAAACCGTAACCTGTATCTTGTGCGGGTGGTTTTTCTGGATATCTATAAATGCTCAAGTTTTTGCCTAAATAATATTACTTGTATCATATGTATTTATGAGGTTTAGACAAGGAAAATACATTCCACGTAATCCAAATAAGTATAAAGGTGATCCTCGCAACATTGTTTACCGTTCATCTTGGGAACATAAGTTCATGCTTTGGTGTGACCAACAGAATTCTTCGGTACAAGAATGGGGTAGTGAGGAGATCGTTATTCCTTATGTAAGTCCTGTTGATGGTAAAAGACACAAGTATTATCCAGACTTCTATGTCAAAATCAAAGGTAAAAAGTATATGGTTGAAGTAAAACCATTTAAACAAACCAAAGAACCTAAGACTCAAAAGAAAATCACTAAGAGATATGTTAGTGAAGTTCTAACTTGGGCTGTCAACAAAGCTAAATGGAACGCAGCTGAGGAAGTTTGTGAAGATAACGGATATAAGTTCATGATCATTACAGAAAAGGAGTTAGGAATATAATGTTAGGAGGAATATTATCAGCACTAGGAGATATTTTCCAATACGTAGGTGCTACTCAGATGACTGGGATACCTGGTGCAGGAGACATGTACTCAAGTAAATTACAAGAGTTTATGGCTTTTAGTAGGAAGAAAGCAGGAGACTTCTCTCTTACTAACATATACACAGTGCAATTTGCTAGTCCTCCTATGCTTACTGATAAGTTGGAGAAGGGTGATGACAGATTATTGTTAGATTACTATGTTGATAGTGTAACTTTACCTAGTAAACAAGTGACTACAGCTCAAGTCATGAATGTAGGATCTGCATACAAATATACCACTGGTAATGCATTTAGTCAGATCAATATGACATTTAAAATGCCAAAAACTCAAAGGACTAGGGTAATATTTGAAAGATGGGTTTCATTGATGAACAATGATGCTAATCAATATACACACTTTTACAACATGTATTGCTGCCCAAGAGTAAGAATATACAAATTTGAGAGAGGCGGTGGTCCTAAAGTTGAAAATTTCCTGAACAAAAATGACACTGTGAAAAAAATAGCTGGTATTCTTAATGGTACTGGTATATTTGGTGCTAGTACTAGCACCATAGCGGACAATAATCTTTTAAATTACCTAAAAAGTGATCCTGCAATTAAACAATCAGCTCTAGATGCCATTGCAAACCAAGCAAAATATTACGGTTGTCATGGTATGTGGGAGTTAAGAAATGTATACCCAACTAATATTGGATCAGTGCAGTTGAACAATAATGAAGCAAGAATTATGACATTGACTGTATCATTTAACTTTGAAAGATATAGATTCTATGCTAAACCACTTTATAATGGCGGTAACAACAAAGAATTTATTGTTGATGATCCTGCATTAAGAAACAACGTACAGTTGAATCAACATGGTGCACATGTATCAACAGGAGATGCAAATGGATTTGGATTTAGTAAAGGACCTATGAATAATGACAATTACTGGTAGGTCGCATATATAATTTGGACTTTTATTCCCAAAATACCCCGAAAAAAATTCGTCCCAAAAAATGACCCTTTAGGGTTTTCAACTAAATAATTACAACTGAAAATATATTATTATGGCACTTCCCGTATTAAATACTCCGAAGTTTAAACTTAAACTTCCTTCTGATAACAGAGTGGTGAATTATAGACCTTTTCTTGTAAAAGAAGAGAAGATTCTATTAATTGCAACTGAAACTGGTGAACAAGCAGAATTAATCACTGCTATTAAGAATATTATTAAAGCATGCACCGATATTAAGGATGTTGAACATTTATCAACCTTTGATATTGAATATGTTTTCTTACAGATTAGAACCAAGTCTGTTGGTGAATCTGTAGAAGTACAGGTGACATGTCCTGATGATGGTCAAACACAAGTTCCTGTTTCTATTCCTTTAGACCAAATTAAAATTCACAAGACTAAAGGTCATAAAAAGGAAATTAAATTATCTGATCAAATCGTTCTTACTATGAAATATCCAAGTTTGGATGTTTTTGTTGAAATGAACTTTCAAGACAATGAAGGTGGAGTCGATCAAGTCTTTAAGATGGCAGCTGGATGTATCGAATCTATTGCAGATACAGAACAGGTATATGATTGTAAAGACTTACCAAAAGAAGAACTTTCGGCATTTCTAGATCAAATGACTTCTGATCAGTTTAAGAAAGTGCAAGATTTCTTTGAGAGTATGCCAAAACTACAGCATGTATTAAAAGTGAATAATCCTAACACAGGTGTTGAAAGTGAAGTAAAACTTGAAGGACTAGCGGCTTTTTTCGCATAGCCCTGATGCACGCTGATTTGCAAGGTTATTACGAAACTAATTTTGCATTAATTCATCATCATAAGTGGCAAATTGAGCATATCGAAAATTTGCTGCCTTGGGAAAAAGAGATCTACATGAATTTGTTAGTACAATTTCTCGAAGAAGAGAATCAACGAATGAAGGATCAACAGGCTAAGAGTGGCTAAAATTTCAATGTACAAGTTCATTAATCCAGGTAGTGCTGCCTCGACAGCAACTGCCTCGAATGAAGCAGCTCGTGCAACACTTTTGGCAACTAATAGACTAGGTGGTTCAGTATCTGGAATTGCAAAAACTGTTAATAATCTTGAAAAAATTTATAAAGCAAGTGCAGATAACGAAAAACTTGTAGAAATAGCAGAACGTAGAAGAAAGAAAAGAGAGCAAGATAGACTTAGAGAAGAAGAGATAGAAAGTCAAAAATTACTGGATGGTAAGGATCTTGAAAAACAGGCAAAAGACGCAAATAGTACAAAAGGTAAATTTGGTAGTAAATTAAAAGATACACTTTTAGGTGGTTTCCAGAGGGTATTAACATCTATTATCGCTTTCTTATTAAAACTGTTTGCATTAACAGAGTTAAAAAATTTAGAAGCATGGTTTAATGATAAAGCTGCACAGGAAAGAAGAAAAGAATTTGTAGAAAATTTTAAATATGTCTTTGAGACATTTCTTAAATGGGGAAAAAGATTAGTAGTTGATGGTATAGCTAAACCTTTTAATCAATTAATAAATGGAAGGACTTTTGTAGAAAAATTACAAGGATTAGGTAAACTCGTGCTAGGTTTAGCAGGTTTAACTGTATTATTAAATCCATTTGGGACTATGGATGCTATTCTCAGTCTTTTGGGAATGGATTTTTATCGTGACAAAACTCAAAAAGATAAAACTAAAGGAAAAGATAATAAAGGTAGAACTTCTCCAAATAAAAATAAACTTAAAAATACTAGATTAAATCAAAGAAAAGATCTACTTACGAAACAATTTGGAAAAAATGGTAGAACTGCATATGATAAATTTAGAGCACAAGGTGATAGTCATGTAGAGGCATTAAAAAAAGTCAAGAGATTACAACGTCAAAGACCAAATTTATTTAAACCTAAAGTTCAACCTACGACATCAGGTTTAAGTCCTACAGGAGCAAAAACAGGTATTGCTACTAAGTATGGAATGAAAAGAACTTTTGGTCGTGGTGCATTAAAATTCCTTGGAAAAAATAATGTAAAACTTCTTGGTAAAGCATTTCAAAATACTTTTGGAAAAATACCTATTTTTGGAACTATACTAACAGCAGTATTTTCAAGATTACAGGGAGATCCTTGGGGAGCAACTATATTTAAAACTGCAGGTGCAGGTGTCGGTGGTGCATTAGGATCATTCCTATTACCAGGTATTGGTAGTTGGATTGGTTTAATGCTTGGTGAATATGTGGGTAATTTACTATATCTCGGATTCCAAGGTGGAGAAGGTGGAACTCAAAACTGGAAAGCAGCTGGTAAAAAATTAAAAGAAGATGCAGCTGCATTTATAGGACAAGTCGGTAATATCTTCAATTGGATGAAGGAGAGAGTAGCAAAATTCTATAAAGGTATACCAAAGATAAAAATACCAGATTTTCCTAAAGATCCTCCTAATTGGATACCACCTCTCGGTTTTGGATTGAGAGAGAAGATATATGGTGGTGCTAAAATTGCTATAAAAGCAATGCTAGGTCCTATAGGATTCTTAATGGGTAAAGAGATCCCCAACGTTGCTTGGATGATGGAAGGGTTTGGATTCAAGAATACTCTACCATTACTTCACAAATCATTCTTTAAATCTGATCCTGTTTCTGAAGGAGAAAAGACCGAAGGTCAGGCAATGGTTGGTGCTGCAAGTAAAGAGGAAAAAGAGGCAGGTGATAGTACATCAGGAACAAAGAAACTCAAACCTTCTCCGAAAGAAGGACAGAGTTATGATACAATGCCTTTTGTACCTGCTGAAGATTATAAAGGTGTAGAATCTGACAATGAAAGATATGGTGATACAATGCCCGAAGGTGCTTTTGGCATTAAGAAAAAGAGGTTAAGTCCATATGAAAGAAAATTTGGTAAGAAACATAATCCCCTATCAACTATAAAAGATAGAGGATTGTCCTATGAGACAATGCCTTTTATACCTATGAACAAGTACTTAGGTGTAGAATCTGATAATGACAGATATGGTGATACAATGCCAGATGGAGCCTTTGGTATAGGTTCTAAATCTACTGATATAATATCAAGACACTCTGTTGGTTCGTCAAAAGATCAACCTAAATCAGCACTTGATACAGTGCCAGATGGAAGTTTTGGTATAGGTTCTAAATCTACCGATGTAGTAAGTAGACACTCTACTGGTCATTCTGCGAAGAAAAAACCTTGGTGGAAGTTTGGATTTGAAGAAGGTGGACATGTACCACAATATCTCTTTGGATTTGTTAAGAGTATATTTAAAGGTGTTACTAAGGTAGTTAGTAGTGTTGTTAGCACGGTAGGTAAAGTTGTTAGTAGTGTTGCCTCAGTTGCTATGCCTATCTTGAGTGTAGCAGCACCATTTATCCCTGCGTTGGCACCGATTATGCCATTTATGCAAGCAGCTCAGGCAGTGTCTGCAGTTGCATCTGGTAACATTATGGGTGCTATAGCACCTGCTATGGGTGCATTAGGTGGATTCTTCCCAGGCACCTTTGGTGCAGACTCTGCCTTTGGTTCGTTTATGAGCAATAATCCTATAGGAAAAGCAATAGGTGGATTTATGACTGGTGGTGTATCTGGTGCATTAGGTAGTCTTACCAGTTTCTTACCTCAAGGTTTCCAAGATTTCTTAGGTGGTATTGGTGGATTTATGAATAAATTCCCTTCGATAGGAGGTATTATAAGTGGAATACCTGGTTTAGGTGGTATATTAGGATCATTTGGAGTGACAGGTGTAGAAGGTGGAGGATTCTCTCCATTGAGTTTGTTTGGTGATGTAGCAGAGAGAATGGGATTTGGTGGTATATTTAAGACAGTGACTGGTATGATATCAGGTGGTGGACCTAATGCTATTATGGAGGGTATTCGAGGTATGGCACCTGAGTTAGGTGTTAAACCTGAGGCATTGGGTATATTTACTAATAGAGGTACAAACTCACGTAGTAATCATTTAGATAAAAAATCAAATTCGATGTCAAAAGCATATGCGATGCAATCTCAGTTAGAGTTTATTCCTATGCCTATGATTATTGAGAAATTAACTCCTATTAGTAAAGCAGTTCCTGTCGGAGGGCAATAAATATTAATTATGAACGTTTCACCAACCAAAATTAACCTTTATAAGTTTGTCTCTACAACAGGGATAGCTGCGGCTAGTGATGCAAAGAAACAAGAAAAGGCAACTGTAGGTATACAAACAAAACAAGTTGAAGCAATAAACCAACTTGGTGGAGTAGTTAATGGTATATCAGCGAGTCTTGTTAAGATAGAAGCGATAGAAATAGCACGTGCAAAAGCATTAGCAAAGAAAGCAACAGAATTTGAACCAGAATATACAGAAGTCAAAAAACAAAAATTTACATTTGTAGGAAAATTATTAGAAGCATTTAAAGCACCTAATTTCTTAAAAGGTTTGTTGCAGATGCTTGGTGCTCTCTTCAAAATGTTGATTGGAATACCTGTGTTGAAATGGTTGGCAGATGAGAAAAATCAAAAAACGATAGTAAATACGTTTAAAATAATATATGGAGTATTCAAGGCAATTAGTTCGTTTATTGCTAGTGCTTTTGTTACAGGTATCAATAGTCTTGCAAAAGCATTGAAGGGTGGTGAAAATATGAGTACTTGGCAAAGAATACTTGCGTTTGCCAAGGGTATAGTAGCATTTGGTGCTATAATTGTAGGACTTAAATGGTTAAATCCTCTTAGAATAGGTAAAACTATGAAGGAGATCGGTATGATCTTCAAAGGTTTTAATATGGCATTGTTTAATTTTAGAAATGCCCTAAGAGCAAGAAGAGGTTTAAAATCACTTAAATATGGAAAAGGAGTTGCAGGTACAAAATTTTTAAGTAGAGGACCAGGAATACTGAAAGGTGCAGCAGTAGTTGGTGGTCTGGTCACTGTAGGTTCTATGGTGATGGGTGGCGATGCTGAGGCAGCAGAAGGAGAGGAAGGACTACAGACGGAGGATGTACCAGAAAGGAAGTTTGGAGGACCTATTGGTAAACAATATAATACAGGAAGAACTCTCAGTAAATATGGTGGTACGATTAGAGGTCCCGAGACTGGATATCCAGTTTCAATGGACGGAGGTAAAACTACATCATTCATTGGTCATGGTACTGAGCAGGTTGTAAGTGATAAAAAAGGTGGTGGATATGTAATACCTATTAATAACGCTGCAACAAGAGCAAACCCATATTTGACAGATTATAATAAAGTTGCAGCTGCAGGTATGGGTATGCCAAATGTTCCTGAGATGTTCTTAGGTGGTTTGTTTAAGGGTGCAGGTAATTTATTAAAAGGTAGAACTTGGGGTGGCGGTAGCTCCTTATTTGGTGGTGGTAGTCAAGCAAACACTGGAACAGGTAGAGACGGTGGATTTGGATTAGGTACACATGGTAAAGGCTGGCCAAGTGCATGGGATGGTAAACCAGTAGGAGGACAAACTAACTCACCAAGTAAGAAACCTGGTTTATGGGGTCAGATCGGAAACTTCTTGACTAAAGGTGATGGTCAAACCAGTGGTGCTGCCATGATAGGTAGAATGTTTGGTAATGAGCAAGCTGGTAGTGCTATTGGTAATATCATGGGTATATTCCAAGGTGGTGGTAGTGGAGAAGGTGGTAAGGCAACTGGTTGGGATATTATAAAAGGTATCGGTGGTGTTGCAGGTAATTTCTTAGGTGGATCTAAGGCAGGTGGTTGGATCAATACTGCAATGGGAATAGGTGACATATTAAAAGGAGACGGAAACTGGGCATCTAAATTTAGAGATATTGCAGGAAACTTTGGTGGTACAATAGCAGATTTAATCGGTGGTAAGACAGGAGCTACTGTTGGTAGTTTCATGAACTCATACTTCAATGGAACTGCAGGTAGTATTGGGGAAATGATAAGTGGCATGGGAGCACAGGCAGGTACAGGTCGTATCGCAGATGCTGCTAATCATCCTGGTTACTCTGGTGGAATGGGTGTCACTGATCCAGATGGAGGTATAAAAGCTGCTAAGATCCTTGGTAGACAAATGTTGAGTAGAGGAATGACAGTATATGGTCATCCTAATTTTAAAAATAATAAATTCTCAAAAGAAAATGCTGCAAATGAAAAAGGATATGATCCTGGTGGAAGACAACCTGTAGGTGGAGGACCTTTCCACTCTCAAGGATTGGGATTAAACATTGCTGACTATAGATCAGGTGATTATGGTGCAAGATTAAGAAACCTTGCTGACTTCTTAAGAGGTCAGATTGATACATTTAAGATTGTACAAGTTATATACGATAAGTGGGGTATGTGGTTTGCAGGTCAGAAGGAGAAGAAAGGACCTAGTAAATATGGATATCCAGATTCTATTGGTGTTGGAGTTGCTCCTAAAACACCTGAGGATACTGGTGTAGGTTCACAACAGGCAGTAGCAAATAGTCAAAGATCTATAATGAAGAAGGCACTAGAAGGTGGCGATGGATCTGTAGGTAATACTGCATTAAACATTAGAAAGGTAATGAATCAAGCAGAAGCAGCAGATGCGGGTGCTAAAAAATCTGATTTTGGTGGCAATTTCTTTATGGATTTACTTAAAAAAGGAGAGGATAATAAAATTAGTGATGCTTTTATGACAAAGAGTGATTCAAAGATAGGTTTTGATGCTTTTACATTAGCACAAGATAATGAGGGACTAACTAACTTCTTATATAAAAAAGGTGCTAATGAAGACCAAGCAACAAATTATCTTAATTTGATTGATGGTGACATGTTTACAAAAACACCTTTATTTAATAATGATGATGATTTCTCTTTCTCAGATACATTCAAGATTGGTAATAGTATGTTTACCAAAGATGATGGTAAGTCTGCCACAGATTTCTATGCTAAGAAAAATATGGGCATCACTGATAGTGAGGCTACACAGAAAAAAGATAATCAATCACAGAGAAGAGGCACAGCATTTTCAACTAGCAAAAAAGATGGTGAAAGTTTAATATCTAAAGCACCTAAGACTCAATCTCCTGTAAGTACAGCGAGTGGTGCAGGATCAAACACTAGCTCTGATGATAAACAAAGAGATTACTACAATAATAAAGCAGCAAAGGAGAGAGTTCATGCTACTAACGCTATGCATGAAAAGATTCAAGCAACTATTCAAACAGCACTTGCATCAGTTCAAGCACACAATAGTTCAGTTCAAGCTTTGGTGCAATCAGAAAACCAAAAGGTTATGCAGATGCAGAAAAATGCTCAAAGTATGATGGCAAAAATAAAAAACCAACAACAACAAAAAAGACAACAAAATCAAAATCAATCTGCGGTCGCTTAAATTATGCCAAGTACAATAAGAAAAAGTTCTATACAAATATCCAGACCTGGTGAGGCACAGTATCGTCTTAGCATGTATAGAGATGGTGAAAGATTACAGAACAAAGAAGGTGCATTTGATCTAATAACTTTTTGTAGAGGTTGGGAGATATATGAGTCTATAGAATTGCATACAATGGAAGCTCAGTTTATATTTGAAGATGCTGCAGGTTTGATGGGTGCATTAACAGGCACAGAGGTATTCAAGTTAGAAATACAAAGTTTTCCAGTAGATAGAACATATTACTTTAGGTCATATGGGATATATGATAGGATAAGAGCAGGACAAACCAATGAAGTATATTTTATTAAATGTTATAGTGATGAGTTTATGAAGAATGAATCTGTCAATGTGTTTGGTAATTCAGAGGTTATATTTAATAATAATGCAAAAGCAGAAAATATTATTGAGACATTAGTAAAAGATAAAAATTATCTTGGATCTTCAAAAAGACTTTTTACTGAGGATACACTAAATGAACATTCATTTATTGCACCTAATTGGAGACCATTTGATGTTATACCTTGGGTCTTGTTAAGAACTATTCGTAAGTCACAAAAAGGTGGTAGTTTACAGAATGGTTTTGTATTCTTTGAAAACTCTTTGGGATTTCATGCAAAATCATATGATAAAATGATCGAGGATATAGAAAAACAAAGAGAAAACTTTGAGACAAGTCCTATCACAGGACAAGCAAAGATGTATCAATATGTTCATGATATAAAAAATACAGAAAGTCCTATTGATAATCAGTTCTTGATTGACTCAGTTGTATTTCCTGATGAGGCAACAACTATGGCAAACTTGAGACATGGGATATATTCTGGTTATAGTGTTGGATTTGATCCTGTATCAATTACATCATCTAAGATGGGATTGAGTAAAGATATGTCAAGCACAGCATATAATTATAGTCTTGAAGATATCTGGCCAAGAATGGCACATCTAAACGCAGGTAAATCTGTAAATCCATTGGTTAATATGGATACTAATGTTAAAGATCATATGTACAAACCAAAAAGAATTAGATACTGTGGTTTGCCTAATCAATCATTCGACCCTAAGTTTCAGAATAATCCTCAAGCGTCTTATGAGCAACTTGCAGAACTACAAGCATATAGGTACATACGGAAAGCAACACTCAATCATATTAACCTTAAAATTACTATACCTGGTAATTTAGACTTATATCCTGGTTCTGGTATTGACATTATAATCCCTAGTATCGCTAAGTCTGGAGGTGGATATGGAAGAAGTACAAATATAGATCGTAAGTATAGTGGGCGTTACCTGATAAAGAACTTGACACATTCAATGACTCAAGATAAAATGAGAACAGACTTAGAATTGATGAAGGACTCAGTTTTAAGATAAATAGTTCTGTATCAAAGAGGTACAATATGAAAACAATAGAACAACACATACAACACGACAAAGATCTAATCGA
>CETL01008219.1_pt1 | contig 12749 bp, 14 predicted proteins | sample 356371 | NCBI WGS metagenome assembly CETL01 (sample SAMEA2622518, study PRJEB7988) | marine metagenome | biome: marine biome (ENVO:00000447); feature: surface water layer (ENVO:00002042); material: "saline water (ENVO:00002010), including plankton (ENVO:xxxxxxxx)" | depth 5 m | reverse complement strand
ACAGTTACTCTTGGATCTTTCAAAACATTTTTATATTTAAACCTATGAACTTCAGTGTTTATAAGTATATTTTCGCCATCAGTGTCTATCCACATTACATGTGTTTGAGCAACTCCATCACCAAATAATGTAGTTAAAGCAGCATAATTTGGTCCGGATGCCATTTGTATTGTTTTGTTGTCTAGCTTCATCTGTTAAATTATAGTTTATGAAAGTTGTTTTGCAGAGAGTTAAGAATGCATATGTAAAAGTAGATTCTAAGATTATTTCAGAAATCAATTATGGCTTTTTACTTTTATGGGGAATAGAAGAGTCCGATAGTGATGTTGAGAGCCAAATACTAATTAATAAAATATTAAATTTAAGAGTATTTTCTGATGAAAATTTTAAAATGAATAAATCCATAATTGATATCTCTGGTGAAATATTGATTGTTAGTCAATTTACACTTGCTGGGAAACTTTTAAAAGGTAATAGACCATCATTTGTGAATTCAAAAAATCCAGAAATAGCAAAAGGGATGTTTAGAAATATCGTAAATGAGTTATCAAATCACGTAACTGTTAAAACCGGTAGTTTTGGGGCCATGATGGATGTAGGTTTAGTAAACGATGGTCCAGCTACCTTTGTTTTAAGCGCAAAAAAGGGAAAACTTATTGATCAAGCAGACTGAAGTTTTTTCTCTTTTTTAAGATCTTTTTTGTCTAGTTGTTTATCAAGATAATATTCTTCACCGGCCCAAAGATGTAGCCCTAATCCAAGTTTCATAGCGCATCTTTTAAAAGCATCTGATTCTGCATGCTTAGCGTTACTACCATCATTTTTTTGATCGTGCTCAACATCACCAATTGAAGTGACAGTGACTAATTTTCCGTCAATCTCAACCGTTAATTTTCCAAAACATCCGACAACCGAACCATCTTTTTCTTGCCTAATTAACTCAACAACCTCCCAATCAAAAGGTCCGCATACTTCGAGAAGTCTTTGTGTAATGACTGGGTGGGGTACATAGTTTCCAAATTTTCCTTTTGGTGCTTTTTTAATCCATTCTTTTGGAAACTTTCTTGAAAGTTCGTATAATTGTTTCATTTTTTTCTCTCCATTTCTTTCAACTCTTTTGCCCAAACTGGTGCGGTATCGTGACTAGTTTTTATAACTTGTAATTTTGGTTCTTCATCCCAAACTTTTTCAATAAAAGTATCTCTAGCCAAATGCTTATCCATGCCTTTTTTTTCTGCAACTGCATCCAAACCTCTTAACTTTGGAACAAAACTATTTCCACACAACGCAACTAAATTATCAATTTCATCATCAGAAAGCTTTTTATTAGTGGCCCAATCTATCAATATTTTAAGATCAATAGTTTTCGATTTATAGCTTTTTGAAAAGTTAAAGACAGTATCAGAAATTTTTATTGCTCCTTTTTCCTTAACATCATGAGCAATTTTATTATCAACAAATTTATTTATTTTGTATGTACTATCTTTTGCTTCAAGCGTAACACCCCTTGCAACAAATAATTCTTTTGGTTCCTCAATTGTTTGTAGTTCTGTATTTTCCAAAACTTCTTCTCCACTTTTGGCAATTTCCCAAATTAGGTCTTTCATTATTTACTCCTTACAATCTATGCAGCTTCATCATATATTCTATGACAATTACAACTGTCGTTATGATTTGAGCAAACAAATTTTGCTTCAAATCCAACTGATTCAAGTAAATCGATTATTTCTATATCTTTCATATCTTTTAATTTAGAAACTAAGTAAGACAAAAAAATTAAATTTGTAGTCTTTGTAAATAAAATCTATATATCATAGTTTTGTGATAGTTGAAAACGACCTTTTTAAGTCTCATATGTATAAAGAGGTTATTAGACAATACGATAATGTGTCAGATTTAATTGATCTTGATTCAAACATTCGTGAAAGACTTAAACTTCCTCAAAGATCTTTAGTAGTTTCTTTTCCATTTAGAAGAGATGAATACGATGAAGTTGAGACAGTAATGGGTTACAGAGTGCAACATGTTTTGTCCATGGGCCCAACGAAAGGTGGTATTAGATATGCACCAGACGTAAATTTAGGAGAAGTCACTGCTTTAGCAATCTTAATGTCTTGGAAATCAGCAATTGTAGGTTTGCCATATGGAGGAGCAAAGGGGGGAGTTGCAATAGATCCACATCCTCTAACTCGTTCAGAAAAGCAGAGAGTTACTAGAAGGTATACAGCTGAATTATTACCAATTATAGGTGTTGATAAAGATATACCAGCTCCTGATCTAGGTACTGATGAACAAACAATGGCTTGGATAATGGATACTTACAGCAATTTTGTTGGCTCTCCTCAACCGGGTATCGTCACTGGAAAACCAGCTTCAATTGGTGGTTCAATTACTCGTAGAGAATCAACAGGCAGAGGAGCAGTAGCAATAGGAAAAGCAGCCATGGAAAAAATTGGGAAAAAGTATGAAGACTCACGAGTGGTCATCCAAGGTTTTGGAAATGTTGGAAGATATGCTGCCCTAGATTCATTTGAAAAAGGTGCAAAAGTAATTGCTGTTAACGATTTAGGAGGAGGAGTATTTAATGAGAATGGGCTTAATATTCCTGAGCTTTTTAAACATATAGCAAAAAATAATTCTGTGAATGGTTTCAGTGGTGGAGATAATTATAAAGGAGATATCCTCGAGGTGGATTGTGATGTATTAATACCTGCTGCAGTCGGAGGAGTAATAACCTCAAGCAATGCTGAAAAAATTAGTGCAAATGTAATTATTGAAGGCGCTAACTCTCCAACTACTGTTAACGCTGATAAAATTTTGAAAGATAATGGAGTATTGATCATTCCAGATATTCTTGCTAATGCCGGTGGCATTACAGCTAGTTATTTTGAATGGGTACAGAATACACAAAATTATTTATGGAAAGAAGCAGAACTATATAAAAAACTCATTGATGTACTGTTAACATCGTTTGAAGAGGTATGGAAAATATCAGAGAAACAAAATTGTGATTTAAGAACTGCTGCTCTAATTAAAGGTATTAAAAGGGTTGCCGCAGCAAAGCTTACGAGAGGACTATTTCCTTAATAATAATTCGATTGCTTCTGTAATTTCATTTCTTTGATTTTCCAAATTTATTTTTTTTGATCTAAGTTCATCAATTTCATTAATATCATCAATTTCTTTCATTAGTGGTGCGCTATCTGGTATTTTATTTATATCATTAAACATTTCAAATGGTTTAAGTTCCTCGTTAATAATTTGAATTTCTTCGTTAATAGATTTTAATTTTTCTGTGTTTGGAGGATTTTCATTGAACAAGGGACATATTGGTTTGTAATAACACCAATTTTCGCATAATGCATTCTTTTTTGGTGGAAAAAAGTTTTCGGAAAAAGAATTTTTTATATCTTTCCATATTTTTAATATCTCTTCTTCAACTTCCCTAAGTATCTCCTCTGTAACAGTAAGAGAATGTACCGTTGAGTTTTGTAAATAAATTAATTTTAATTCTTTTGGCATGATCCCAAGTTCGTTTTTAATAAGTAATGCATATAGCTTCATTGCAAAAAAACGTTGATCTTTATATTTTGCATTAGGGGCTTTACCTGATTTGTAATCTATGATGATCAAATTTTCATCTTTATCTTTATCCATTCTATCTAAAATACCTCGTAGATTTAAATCATTAAGTGCTCCTCTTACCCATCTCTCATTTTCTATGGCTTCTACTTTTCTTGGGTTTTCAATTGATAAATATTGGGTGAGAAGTATTTTTGAATCTCTACCGAACTTTTGAATATCTATTTGTTTAAAAAGTTCTGCGTATTGGTCAGAGCTTCTATTTTGTACAAATATTTCTCTAAAAATGTCATGTAATTGTTTACTTTTTGGTCCCGAGCCATTTGGAGATTGTTTAATTGCTCTAAGTTCATCCTTTAGATCATCTTGTGAAATAAGTTTTGGACGTTTGTTTTGTGGTAAATGATACATTTTTTCTAAAGCTTCGTGAACCAGACTTCCTTTTGCCTGTACTTCATTTGTCGGTTCTTTAATATTGTCAACGTTAGCAAATTTAAATTGCTGGGGACATGTTTTATACTGAGATGCTCTTGAAGGTGATAAGTTTTTTATCATATTTAAACTATAACTAATTTAATTACAAATTTTGTAAAATAAATGTTATGAAAACATTTTTAAAAGTTTTACAAATTATAGGTGTGATTACTTTTATTTTGTATTTCATTGTTGGTATTTTGTATAGCTCATTTAGCTGGTTCAACTTTTTATTTAACTAACTCATAAATTTGTGTAAATCTCATCATTGCTAAAGTATTACACGTGAGTAATCAAAAAATAAAAGTTGCGATTATAGGTGTAGGCAATTGCGCTAGCTCATTCGTTCAAGGAATCTATTACTATTCAAACACAGATACTGAGGATGGTTTGATTTCTGATGTTATCGGTGGATACAAAGTATCAGATATTGAAGTCGTTGCAGCTTACGATATTAATAAATCAAAAGTTGGCAAAGACCTCAGTGATGCAATATTTTTAGAACCAAATAACACCATGAAATTCTTTGATGTACCAAAAACAGATATAATCGTAGAACCTGGAGTAGCAAAAGATGGTGTTGGAAAATTTACAGAAGATATAATTGAAAAAGTATCTGATAATAAAGATTTTGAAGCATCGCTTAAAAATTCAGGAGCAGAAATATTAATTAATCTTCTACCAGTTGGTTCAGATGAAGCTGTTAAATTTTATGCTCAATGTGCTATCAATGCAAAAGTTGGATTTATAAACTGTATACCTGTTTTCATAGCAAGAGACACTGAGTGGTATCAAAAATTTCGAGATAATGAAGTTCCATTGATTGGTGACGATATAAAAAGTCAAGTTGGCGCAACAATTGTTCATAGAGTTTTAGCACAATTATTTTCAGATCGAGGTGTTAAATTAAAAAATACATATCAATTAAATGTAGGTGGAAATATGGATTTCTTGAACATGCTTGAAGAGGATAGATTGGAAACAAAAAGAATTAGTAAAACCTCATCTGTCACTTCAGTAGCTAACAAAGGTGATGGTATCGAAGCTGATAATGTAAGAGTAGGACCTTCTGATTATGTAAAGTGGCTAGAAGATAGAAAAAAGGCTTTTATTAGGCTAGAAGGAGAATCTTTTGGTGGCGCACCCCTAAATATTGAAGTTCAACTCGAGGTATGGGACTCACCCAATAGTGCTGGAGTCATAATGGATGCTGTAAGATACATGAAGTTTTTTAAAGACAGTGATGACTTGGAATCTTTAGACCTCGTTTCAGCATGGTTGATGAAAGCCCCAGCTAAATCTCAAAAAGATGGAGACGTGTTAATGAAGTTGCATGAATTAACACATGTTGACAAGTAATTAATATAAAGAATTCTTAAAAATTTCCATAGCTTCTTCTATATGATTCTTTGGGGTTGTTAATGGTCCCATAAATCTAATTACATTTCCTTCATTGCCGCACGAAACAAGAAGTAATCCATTATCTCTACATTTATTGATAATTTCATTAGTTTTTAATTTGTTTGGTTTTTTAGATTTCTTATCTTCAACTATTTCTACACCAATCATGGGTCCATAACCTCTTACATCGCCAATAAAATCATGGTTATCTAAGGCGATGTTCAAACTAGATTTCATTATTTTTTCTTTTAAGGAAGCATTTGATAATATATTTTCGTTATCAAATGCTTCAAAAACCCCTAATGCTGCAGCACATGACACAGGAGATGCGCCAAATGTGCTACCTATTCCAGCATCGTGAATAGAATCCATAATATCTTTTTTACCCACAACAGCTGCTAGGGGAAATCCACCTCCAATACCTTTTGCTAAAGTAACCATATCTGGTTCGACATTTACATGTTCTGCTCCAAACATTTTTCCAGTTCTTCCAAATCCTGTCTGAACTTCATCAAATATAAGCAATATGCCATTCTTGTCGCAAATACTCCTGAGGTGTTGGATAAATTTTGGAGATGATGGAATATAACCACCTTCACCAAGTTGAATTTCAACGACAATAGCTGCTACATCGTCAGGATTTAAATTTTTTGATAAAAGTGTATTTATTTTATTAATTGCTAAATCATCTGTAATATTTCTGTACTCATATGGATATTCTGTGTGATGAATAAAGCTCGGGAAAGGTCCAAAACCGTCTTTGTATGGTTTATCTTTGCCAGTTAAGCCCATGGCCATATAAGTTCTACCGTGAAAACCACCTTTAAAAGATATTATTTTTTTTCTTCCTGAGTGATACCTCGCTATTTTTACTGCATTTTCAACCGCTTCTGCACCACTATTTACCAAAAAAGATTTTGTTTCTTGTGATATCGGATATCTTGAATTTAACTCTTCGCAGACCTTTACTGCATTTTCGTGTGGCACAAATGCGAAACACGAATGAGAAAAATTATCAAGTTGGTTTTTTACTTTTTCAATTATTAACGGATGCAAGTGTCCAGTATTTAATACCGCATAACCACCAACAAAGTCGAGATATCTATTACCTTCTGAATCCCAAATCTCTGCATTTTTACCTTTTACAATAAAATTTTCTAGAGTGCTAAACCATGCACTTGGTACATTTTGAGTGATTGTATTATTCATCAAATTAACCATTAATGAATACTGTAACTGATTAATTATTAATACTCAATTCTGTAGCCACTAAAATAAAAATATGGACTTTTATTATATGGAATTACCTTCATATATATGTATTTTTATATGTGCCTTCGTTGGTTTGATGTTATTAATTGTAAAATTTACTAAGTTTGAAATAAGCATTTCTATAACTAATTACTTAATAATACTCTCATTGCTGTCTGTACTAATGCAAGTATTAATAGTAGTTTATTATTCCCAAAGTAATGAAATTGGATCATTCAGTATGTTTTACAATATTGTAAATTTATTTGTTTTAACTTTTTTATATATTTACAGAAAGGAAATGCAATTAAATTATTATTTATACTGGTCTTTTGCACTATTCTTCTTGATGGGAATGGAGATAAGGGCTATTCAAACTTTAGGATTAGGACTTAATTAATGGGATACAAAGTTCTTGATGATAATTTAACTTTTGCAAATATAAATTCTGATAATCCAACAGTGTGTTTTTTACATGGCTGGGATAGAAGTAGCAAAGACTTCATGAATATCGAAAAAGAATTTGAATCTATTTCATTAGATATTCCAGGTTTTGGAAAATCAATTCCATTTCCTCAAAGCCTTACTCCTAAAAAATACGCAGAATATCTTTCAGGTTTAATTCCAGATTCTGTTGAAATGATAGTTGGACACTCTTATGGTGGCAGAATAGCTGTTCATTTGTCCCAGATAAAAAAATATAAGAAGATAGTTTTAATTGGGACACCGTTAATAAGAAATAAAAATTCTAAAAAATTATTTTCTACTTTCAACATGTATAAATTAATGAATAAATTAAAACTTATTAGTAATAAAAAAATTAATAAACTAAAAAATAAATATGGCTCAGAAGATTATAAAAATGCGAATAAACATTTAAAAAACACACTTGTTATGGCAATTAATGATGATTTGAGAAGTATTTTGCCCAATATAGGCACTAGAGTTGAACTTGTTTGGGGTGAGGATGACCTTGAAGTGCCGCTTCGAGTAGGTATGGAGTCTAATGATATAATTCCTAATTCTGAATTAACGATAATTCCAAGTGGTGGTCACAATGTATTGATGAGTAACCCTGAAATCATAATTGGAGTTATCAAAAAGTGAACTTATTCTATGCATTTGTATTAATTTTTCTAACACTAAGTTCATGTGTAAATTCTATAAGATGGGCAAGGATTGCTCAACGTGAGCATTACATTTCTGGTTATGTTACGAAATTTTACTTTAGATGGGTTAGGTTAGTACCTTTAAACAATCTTTATTATTTTTCAAGTATTATTCTGGCTTTACTTAGTCTTTGGACTCCTTATGCTGCAATAGTTTTAGCTCTAGTCAACATTATCTTACCAAAAGGGTTGTTATTTAAAGATAGATCTTTAAAAGTTGAATTTACAGATAGATTAAAGCGTGTGAACATTGTTTACTATCTTTTGATAATTTCCATATCATTGATATCAGTGAACTCTGGATTTGGATATTTTCTTGCACTTATTGCAAATGTCTTCTCTCATTACTTATTTGATCAAGCTTTAAGAATAACAAAAGGTTATGAAAAAAATAAATCTCAAATTTTTGTTGATAATGCAGAAAAAAAACTGTCAACATTTAACGGACCAATAATTGCAATTACTGGGTCATATTCTAAAACAACAACAAAAAATACAATATCTCAAGTTATTGCTACCAAAAACAATGTTTTTGTTACACCAGAAAGTTTTAATAATCGACTTGGAATTGCCAAAGCAATTAATGAAAATTTAGATTCTTCACATGAAATTGCTGTTTTTGAAATGGGAACATATGGATTTGGGGAAATACGTGAAATGTGTTCATGGGTAAAGCCTCATATTTCAGTTATAACTGGAATAGCACCTGTTCACTTGGAACGAATGAAATCACTAGAAAATATACTTGATGCAAAGTCAGAAATTGTAGATTTAACAGGAACCGTCATCATTAATGGAGATGATGAGTTACTACTTAATCAAGCCAGATTATGGACTGCACAAAAAATGGTTATTGATTGTTCGATTACTTCAAAAAATGCAGCAGTCTTTGTAGGATATGAAAATAATTTACATTCAATTTACATATCTGGTAAATTTATAACTTCTGTTAAGGGTCCAAAAATATTGCAACTTTCTACTGCATTGACAGTTGGTGTATTAATAGCATTAGAAATTGATATCATAGAATATTTTCAAAATATTGAAAATTTAGAGAAAACTTCTCATCGGCAAAATGTACTGAGAGGAAACCTTGGACATACAATTATTGATAATTCATTTAATTCAAACCCAATTTCAAATCAAGCATCTCTTGAACTATTAAATTCATATGAAAATAGTGGTAAAAAATACCTAATCACTCCGGGGATGGTGGAACTTGGTTCTGAACAGTTCACATATAATTATGAGTTTGCTTTTAATGCAAGTGAGGTTATTGATGAAGCTCTTTTAGTTGGTTTTACAAACAAAACTGCACTTACATTAGCTTTTGAAGACAATAATGTTCCTGTTAAATTTTTTAAAAATAGAGATTTAGCTGTTTCTTATCTAAACTCTGTTGTGAAAGATAATGATGTTGTTTTATTTGAAAATGATTTACCTGATCATCACCCTTAAATTATGAGTAACAAAATAGCTGTAGTTTATGGAGGCCCATCTCCAGAACACGATATATCGATTTTAACTGGTTTGCAAGCTGCAAAAATATTGTCTTCAAAACATGAAGTTTTAAATATTTATTGGTCTCGTGACAACAAATGGTTTCTGGTTGATAATGATCTCGAATCTAATGATTTTCTTGAAAATAAAAATGTATTTAAGAAAGAGTTAACAATAAAGTATGACTCATATCCAGGTTTTTATCTTAAAAAGAAAAAAATCAATATTGATTTAATTGTAAATTCATGTCATGGTGGCCCGGGTGAGGACGGCACTTTGCAAAGTCTATTTGCTCTTTTGGGTATAAATTTTACTGGTCCATCGTTGACCACATCACAATTATGCATGGATAAATACGCTTTTTATGCATTAATGAAAAGCAATAATATACCGGTATTGGAAAGACATTTAGTTTCTGAAAAGGATATTCCTCAATTTGACGGCCCATATATTCTAAAACCTAGATTTGGAGGATCCTCAATAGGAGTAGATATTGTGGAAGACTATAAAACTGCAATAACAATGTCCTTAAGGTCAGATTTATATAAACAAGGTGCAACAATTGAAAAATACCTTGATAAATCATCAGATTTATTGATTGCTGTAAGATCATTTCCTGACAAAAATTATTCAGATATTGAAAAGCCAATTAGATCAAACAATTTTGAAATGTTTTCTTATTCGGATAAATATCTAAATAATGGCGGACTGGAAGGATCTAAAAGAGAACTTCCAGCAAAGATATCAAAAGAACTTGAAGATGAAATCTATCGAATATTAGATATGTTTATGTCAATTGTCGATGTTAAAGGAATAGCAAGAGTAGATTTTCTTTTAAAGGATACAGAACTATATTTGAATGAAGTTAATACGATACCCGGTAGCCATGCACTTTACTTATGGGAGTCAAAAGGATTTAGTAAATTTGAATTGATGAATGATATGATTTCTGAAGCTAGAAATTCTTTATTATCTTGGACTACAGAGGGAGCTGATGGAACTGCATTAAAATCAGCAAAAGATATTAAAAGTAAGCTAGGTTAATGTACGGAATATTTTGGGATTGTGATGGAACAATCATGGATACTGAGCGACTCTATGCCTATGCATGGCAGACACATTTAAAAGAATTTGGATTAAGCATTCCTGAGGAAGAAATAAAGCAATTTGTTGGAGTCGACGATAGGATAGTTCATTCATTTTATTCTAATCAAGTAGACTTAGAAAATTTTGATCAAACGATGAGGAAATTAGGTTTTATAATTGAAAATTCATTAGATGAAAGATTAATTTTTCAAGATGCAAAACAATTAATTTGTCAATTATCAGAATTAGAACACAAGCAAGCCTGTGTTTCTGCAAGTCCCTATAATTTATTAATTAAAAAACTTCATCAATTTAATATTGACACTTTTTTTCAATTTATAATTGGCGGGGACTTAGTCAGTAGAAACAAACCATATCCAGATATTTACAATAAGGCTATAGAAGATTTGGGAACTTCACAGAATTTAATAATTGAAGACAGTCCAACAGGCATATCATCTGGCAAAGCTTCTGGTTCTTTTGTATTGGCGATTGATAGGGGAATATTTTCAAAAGATCAACTAAGTGAGGCGGATGAAATAGTTGATGTCTTAGAACTAGAAATTATAAATAAGATTTTTAAAAGACTGTGAATACTGGATATTTTTCAAATAGATTACAAAACTTTCTTAGGCGCAAAATGTGACTAAGAAATACATAGAACTAACACTGGAATTTTTCTATCGGTTCTTTTTTGATAAGCAGTGTACCCACCGTTGTTCATGTAATCCATTTTGTTCCACCAGTCATTTCTTTCACTTTCATGTATTTCTCTTGCAACAGCATTAAATTTTTCTCTACCAATTTGTATCTCACACTTAGGATTTTTTTTTAGATTATGATACCAACCAGGATTAGTGTCACTTCCACCTTTTGAAGCAACGATGCACACCTCATTATTTTCTTTAAGAAAAACTAAAACATTTTTTCTTTTTAAATTTGTTTTTGCTCCAGTGGTGTGAAGAATTAAGCATGGTCGGTTATTTAAAAATTTACCAACTCTTCCATCAGAGTAAATATAAATATAATTATGAAAAAAAAGAAATAAAAATAATAAGTATCTTTTCATATATTAATCTCAATTCTTTTTTTCCAAGCACTAAAGCTAGAGGGATAAAATTTAATTGGTTTTACCAATCTTGTAGATGGGAATTCTGTAGTTGGAATATTTATTTGAGTTATTTTTTTGTATTTGGGAACTGCAGCAAATGTTGTTGCAAATTTTTTATTTTTTAGGTTTTCAATTGGGTCATCTAAGTAAACTTGAATATTTCTTTTGCTAGCTAGTTCCTTTAGGCAATCTAAAATAAATATAATTCTTTTAGTAGAAAGTTGTAAATAATTTAGTAGAGGTCTGTCAAATATGAATACAACTGGAAGATCTGAGTAATAGTTTAATGCTGGGTCATTATCTCCTAATGACTCAGCTGTTAACCAAACTAACTCAGGATTAGACTCTATGTTATTTTTTACACTTGTTGGTCCAAAATTTTTTTCAAGATCCAAATCTATTTCAATTTGTTTCTTAGTAATAGAAATTTCTTCAGGCCAATTTTGTATAGGACAGTTGTATTTGACTTCACAATTGTTACAGAAATTTTTTGCTCTTTTATCAACTTGAAATTTTGAAAAACCATATACTTTTCCAGTCTGTGAGCCCATGACCCAATGCCAACCCAATCTATTTGCAAATCTTGACCCATCAACTAAGTGTTTAAACATATAATCTTCATAATTTCTCCAATTATCACCAGTTCGTATTGAAAAATGTGATGCAAACCACATCCTTGTCTGATTTACCATGTACCCCGTATTTTCAAGTTCTTCTTTAATTGATTCAATACAGTTCATGTTTCGATAGATTTCTTTACTTTTCTTGTCAGATTTAATTACATAATTTAGATAATCTTTTGATTTTTTTCCCAAAATTGCATACAAATGTCTCGAAAATTCCTGCCATAACAACTCATCCCTGAATTTTGTCTTGTCTTGATATTCAAATTTTTCAACAAAATTCCATATTTCGTTTAAAGATATTAATCCATGTCTGATGTAAGCAGATATATAAGATGAGCCTCTTTTTTCGATTGGTATTACATTGTTCCTAGTCTTTGAATAATTTTGAATATTGAGTGAATTTAATGCATCATCTGCATTATTTTGGCCACCTTTTATAAGAGGCTCTGAATATTTATCACAGCATAAATCGGAAAAATATTTGTTAATTATTTTTTCATTTGATAAGTCTAAATTAATTAAGGACATTAAGTTATTTAGTACTTATCT
>CETL01142859.1_pt1 | contig 12766 bp, 12 predicted proteins | sample 356371 | NCBI WGS metagenome assembly CETL01 (sample SAMEA2622518, study PRJEB7988) | marine metagenome | biome: marine biome (ENVO:00000447); feature: surface water layer (ENVO:00002042); material: "saline water (ENVO:00002010), including plankton (ENVO:xxxxxxxx)" | depth 5 m | reverse complement strand
AAACTCCTAGAGAAAGAAAGAGTTTTTTACAAAAACTTGAAAAAAATGAAAATTTTACAAAAACTAAATATTCTGAATTGATAAAAACACATGTTCAACCAAATAGATTAAAAAAATATTACCAAAATTTAATTTATGTTAAAAGAGATGGTCGAGACGTTACTACCAGTTATATTTTTTTTCTAATCACAAAGTGGAAAAGACATAAAGGCATTAAAGGTTTTATAATTAAAAAATTGCTATCAATTACTTTTTTAAAAAATATGCTTATAGATTTGCTAGTTGGTATTATTGCTAAACAGTGGAGCAATCATATTTTACAATCGCGCTATTGTCTTGCGACAATTAATTACGAAAAACTTAAGAAAAATCCTTCTGATGAATTGAAAAAGTGTTTTCTAAAGTTAAATGAAAATCCGTCAATAGAAGTAATTGAAAATGCAATAGAATTTTGTAGTTTTAAAAATATGAAAAAATATGCTAGTTTTGATAAGCCAATCGGCAATTCAATGAGAAAAGGGGAAGTTGGTGATTGGGAAAATCTTTTTAATAAAAAAAGAAAAATGATTTTTAATAAATATGCTGGAGAGGCATTAATAAAGCATAACTATGTACAAAATAAAGACTGGATAAATGAGTAAATCTTGCATTATTACGGGAGGAAGTGGCTTAGTTGGTTCCAACTTTAAAGATGGAATAAAAATAAATTCCTCACATTGCGACTTAATGAATTATGATGAATCATATAACAAAATAAAATCTTTTAATCCTGATTCTATTATTCATTGTGCTGCTATGGTTGGTGGTTTGTATTATAATATTCAACACCCTCTTAAGTTTTTTGAAAAAAATATTCAAATGAACTCAAATATTTTGAAGATATCACATGAGCTTGGAGTTAAAAAATTTATTGGTTTTCTATCAACATGCATTTTCCCAGATAATCTTGGTAGACCTTATCAAGAGACTGATCTTCACATTGGTCCTCCACATGATTCAAACTTTGGGTATGCTTATGCTAAAAGAATGTTGGAAGTAAAAATAAGAGCCTACAGAAAAGAATTTGGATATAAGTATTTTTGTGTCATTCCCACAAATGTATATGGATATAATGATAATTTTAATATAGATAATGGACATGTTGTTCCCGCATTAATTCATAAAATATACAATGCAAAAAATAATAATGAAGATTTAGTTATTAAGGGCACAGGAAAAGCTAAAAGAGAATTTATTTTTGCTCGAGATTTAGCAAACATATGCAACTATCTTCTCAATCATTACGATGGAGATGATTCTATCATTGTATCAGATAGTGATAATGAAATTGCTATAAAAGAATTGGTAGATATTTTGGTAGAAGTATCTAACTTTAAAGGAAATGTAATTTATGATACAAGTTATAGCGATGGACAATTAGTTAAAAAAACTGACAACTCAAAATTGAAAAATATTTTGGAAAATTTTGAATTCACACCCCTTGAAAAAGGACTAAAAAAAACGTATGAATGGTTTGAAAATAATTATGAGGAAGTTAGAAAATGAAAAATAATGTACTAATTACTGGAGTTAATGGTCAGGACGGATCCTATCTTACCGAATTATTAATAAAAAAAGGTTATGAAGTCTATGGTATAATCAGAAGGCACTCTGTTGCTGAACACCAAACCTTCAGGTTAGACGATTTAGAGGAATTCAATATTAGTAATAATCTAGAATATGGGGACTTAACAGATTTTTCATCACTTCAAAGACTAATAAACAAAATTAAGCCTTGTATGATTTTCAACTTAGGAGCTCAATCACATGTACGTGTTTCATTTGATGCTCCCATTTATACTACCGATACAATTATAGGTGGAACGTTGAATTTATTAGAATGTATTAGGCTATCTAATCATCCAATAAAATTTTACCAAGCAAGCTCATCAGAAATGTTTGGAAATAATATTGATAATGATGGGTTTCAAAGAGAAACTACCCCAATGACACCAGTTAGCCCTTATGGTGCAGCAAAATTATGCGCTTTTCATAATGTTCAAATTTATAGAAAGTCTTATAATCTTTTTGCATGTAATGGTATTTTATTCAACCATGAAAGCCCATTTAGAGGGGTAAATTTTGTAACGAATAAAATTGTCAGAGGCGCTGTCATGATTAATAAAGGTATTACAAATGAATTACTGCTTGGCAATTTAGATGCATCAAGAGATTGGGGTCATGCAAAGGATTATGTAAATGCGATGCTAAAGATTATGGAGCTTGATAAACCTGACGATTTTGTTTGCTCAACTGGTGAGACGCATACTGTTCAAGATTTATGTGACTATGTTTTCAACAAACTTGATTTATCAAAAAAACTTATTAAAATTGATGAAAGGTTTAAGAGACCCAACGAGTTAAATATATTAAAAGGTGATTCATCTAAATTAAAAAAAGCCACAAATTGGAAACCTGAATACACTTTTCATTCCATGATAGATGAAATGATTGAATACTGGGATTCAAAACTTGAAGTACATAAATAGAAATAAATTAAAGTGAATATAGTATTTAATATTCATAATAGAAGAAGTAATACAGCAACTCAAAAAGTAATTGAACTTGTCAGTTCTTTATCAAAAAACGATTCAAATATTAACTATTATTTATTTTGTACTTCTGATAATAATAAGCTGTTTGTTAAAAAGGAGGTTCATAAAAAAATTGTGATTTATGAATTTCCAGATATGCTCTTTGGTAAACTTCGACAGGGAGTTGATATATATAATTCATTAATGAGAATGTATTATTTATCAAAAAAAATAAATTATGATATTTTGCATTCAGTAGATGCAAGACCAACAATATTTTTTTCCTCAATTTTTTCAAAAATTTTTTTAAAAAAGATTCTAGTTTTATCTTGGTGGGACTATGCTGGAAAGGGAGGAATTTTTGATCAAAAATTTGGAATTTTTTTCTCAAACAGTTTTGGAATGATTTTACAAAAAATGGATATATTTCTTAGAAAAAAAGCTGATGCAAACCTGGTAGTTAATGAAGATTTATTAAAAAAGGTAAATAAGATTAATAAAAGTTCGATTAATAAGCTCATTAGGGTTGGCTCAAATGAAATAAAATCCACAATTGAAATAGAAAACAAATTAAATATTTATAAAAATAGCATATTCTATTGTGGAGCATTAACATACGATGAAGAAAAACTACTAATCGATATTGCAAACTATATTGCAAACATTAGACCTGAAATAAAATTGGTTACAGCTGGTAATAATATTACAAATAATCAAAATATCATAGGTCTTGGGTTTTTAAAAAATTTTGATGATATCATTCATTTAATTAGAATAAGCAAGATTGTTTTATTACCATTTAATAATACTTCTCATAACAATAACAGATGGCCATCTAAAATATCTGATTTTGCAATGGAAGGTAAGGCCATTATATCCACACCAATTAATCTTTTAAAAAATATTAGTTATTCATTTTGCATTTTTACAAAAAATTTTTCTTATCAAAGTATTGGAGATGCAATAATTGAAACTTATGATAATGATTCAAAAATTGAAAAATATGAAAATCTTTCAAAATCTTTTTTTGAAAATGAATTATGTAACAAAAAAATATCGCAGATGATAAATAACATTTATAGGAATTGTCAAAACTTATGAAAATTGCAATTGATACGCTTGGAGAGAATCCACTAAAGCCTAGTAGTGCAATTAATCTATTAATAGAGCTGATAAAATCTTGTAAAGCAGAAAAAGATACAAAATTTATAATTTTTATATCTTCAAAAAACAAAAACATTTTTGCGAATTATAAATCTAAAAATATAAAATTTGTCAATTGTTTCTTTTCGAATGAAAATATTTTTTTAAGAATACTGGCTCAACAACTATTAATACCATTATTTCTTTTAATATATAAATGTGATGCTATTTATTGTCCAATTAATTCCGCTCCATTATTAACATTTAAACCAGTATTTTTAAAAATTAATACATTGCATCATATAGATTTACCGAAAGAGTTTCCTGTTGGATTTCTCAGAAAAATTTATAGAAATATTATGTTTGGCTTATCAGCAAAAAAAGCAAAAGTTATTATTGCCAATACTAAATATCTTAAAAATAGAATTACTTCACACTATGGTTTTAAAGATGAAAAGGTTGAAATTTCTTATGAAGCGTATAGTGAAGGTTTTGGGATTTATAATAAAGAATTTTCAAGAAAATATATTTTAGATCATTATGGAATAAGTTATTCATACATAATTTATCCATCAAATCTTTATAATTATAAAAATCATAAAATTGCACTTAAAAGTTACGCCGAACTAATGAAATTATATTTTGGTGACATAAAAATAATTTTTTTAGGAAGAGATGAGCATAACATTAAAAGCGAATTAATAAATCTTGCAGATAAATTGAAAATAACTAATAAAGTAAATTTTATAGATTTTGTTCCCATTGAAGACGCTATTCATCTAATAAATGCATCAAGAATAATGTTTTATCCATCAAGAATGGAAACATTTGGAAAACCTATAATTGAAGGAATGATTTCTAAAATACCGGTTGTGGGGACAAATATTCCACCAATAAAAGAACTTTCTTTAGATAGTAGATTTTTATCTGACGTTGATGATTATAAAGGAATTGGGAAAAAACTTTTTTTATCATTAGAAGTAGACCAAAATTATTTAAGTGATTGTTTTAATAAGGCTAAAAAATTCACTTATAAAAATCATAATAAAAAAATATTTGAAATAATTAATTTGTATTTAAATTGATTTAATTGATTTAATATAGCTTATGTCGATAAATAATATTTTAGAACTGGTTAGAATTAGAAAGAAATATATTTTTAAATCTATAGCCTTTTGCTTTTTTATAAATATTATTTTTTTATTTATTTTAGATAAAAAATATGTTTCTCAAGTTACATTATTACCAAGTAAAGTTTCCTCCACAAGCTTGCCAAGTTCACTAGCGAACTTGGGTGGGATAATTGATTTAGATCTAGATTCTGGTGGATCATCATTTTCTCCTGATATTTATCCTACAATAATCCAGTCGAAGGACTTAGCTCAAAAAATTTTGTTTACAGATTTTAATTACAAAGATAAAAATATACCTTTATTTAAAATTTTAACAAAAAACCAAAGCTTTTCAGATGAACTTGACATGGAAAAGGAAATTGAAAAACAGAATAAAAGATTTAGAGAAGAATTATTAAATGTTTCATATAGCAACTTTACAGATATAATAAAGGTCACATACTCATCGAATGATAGTCAACTTTCTTATGATATATTAACTGAAATTATTAATCAGATTGAAAAAATAAATAATTCAATTTTTAATCAGAAAAAAATTGAAAAGGTTCTTTTTCTTGAAAAGAGAATAATAGAAATTAATAATGATTTAATCGATAACGAAAAAAAGCTAATTGCTTTTATGGAAGAAAACTCAACAAATTACCAAAAATTATCTCCCACAATATCATCGCAGCTCAAGAGACTTGAGAGAAATGTTGATCTTAAATCTCAGGTTTTAATTGGATTAAATCAGCAGTTAGAGGTTGCAAAAATTGATTTGGAAGACTCAAGTTCAATTTTGCATATTATTGATTCTCCATCGAAACCATTAAAACCGTCGTTTCCTAATCCAATCTTATTTAGCTTGCTGAGTATTATAGTGGGATTTATAATTGGATTATTTTTTAAAGAATTACTATTCTATAGAAGATAATTTATAAATGAAAATTGATAGCAAGTTAATTTTTTTACTATTCATTTTTACCTCAATTTTTTTTCAAATCTTTATTTTAAATTTTAACTTTTTATCTTCTAATATTAAAATTCCTCAATTAATTTTTTTATTTTTATTATTAATAAACATTAAAAATATTTTATCAATTAAAATTGATAGGAGTGTTTTATTTTTTTCAATTAGTTCCCTTTTTATACTTTTTTTAATTACATCATTTACATACTCAAATATTGATAATGAAAAATTTTTTAATTTAGAGTCAAAAAACTATAAACCACTTCAACATATATTATTGTTTGCTTTTAATTTATTATCAGTTCCTGCAAACTATTTATTGATGAAGCATTTAAGAATAGGATACAACATTATTCAATGGTTCTATAATAGTGTTTTTTTATCAAGTATTATAATTGCTTTAGTTTTATTGCTACCAATAGATTCAAGCTTTTTATTTAAAGAAAATATAGAGTTCACAATTTCTGGCTTAGAAATCAAAAGACTAGCAGGAGGTTTGGAGTTTAGTATTTTATCTGTTATTTCAATTTTTTGCTTATTAAATGATTCACAAAATAAAGATAGCTTCATATTAAAATCAGGTAAACTAGGTATCTTTTTTTTAGTAATTTTAGCTGGATTTTCTAGGCAGGCATTTTTATGCCTAATCGTTGCCACAATAATACATTTACTTCACAATTATAAATTTTCAATTATGAATACTTTAAAATATTTAGTTTATACTTTCCTTTCTTTCTTCTTTATCATTTTTATATCACCTAATTCAAAACTATTATCATTTATTTTTGATAGATTTCTAGAAATTTTCTCACTAACCACATATGTTACTGGCACTGTAAATGACCGATTTTATTTATGGTCAAATATGTTAAATGATATTTCAGCTAATTTTTTTTTAGGAAAAGGAATGGATTCTTATATTAAATTTTTTGTTTATCAAGGAGATGGAGCTCATAATCTCTTTATGATGATTTTACATTCTGGTGGAGTTTTATCATTAGCTTTATTTTTTTATTCTTGCTTCGAATTGTACATAAAAATATCCACAAAAATAAATTATAGTCAAACACACTTTATTTTATTTTTATCATTAACAATATTATTTTTGTCATCATTATCAAGCTTAATATATACAATACACATTTTTTGGATTTTTTTAAGTTTTGCATTTTATTTTCAAAATAAAAATATAGATTCGTCATATGAAAAAGTATAAAGTTGGAATAGTTGGTCAAGGTTATGTTGGTAAGGCCTTAAAAGTTGGTTTCAAATCAGATAATATTGAAATAAATACATATGATAAATATTTATCTGATCAGTCAACGGTTAAAGATTTGAATGAACTTACATTATCATCAAATATAATTTTTATTTGTGTTCCTACTCCCATGAAAAAAAACGGGGAATGTTTCACTGGAATTGTTGAAGAGGTTGTAAAGGATATAAATATTTTAGCAGACAATAAAAAAACAGTAATAATTAAGTCAACTGTTCCTCCTGGAACAACAGAAAAGTTAAATGAAATTTATAAGAATATATCTTTGATTTTTAACCCCGAGTTCCTTACTGAAGCAAATTTTTTAGATGATTTTAAAAATCAAAAATATATTATTTTAGGAGGCAATAAAAAGGATTTGGATTTAGTTGAAAATTTGTACTCAATTATTTTTCCAGAAATTAAAATTAACCGTACTACTTCAATCAATGCTGAAATTGTTAAATATTTCTTAAATACGTACCTTGCGACAAAAGTTTCTTTTGCTAATGAAATGAAAATTTTATGTGATCATGTTAATGCAGACTACAATCAAATCGTTAATTTAGTTATTCAAGATAATAGAATCGGCAAATCTCACTTATTGGTGCCCGGTCCTGATGGTAAGCTTGGCTTTGGAGGAAGTTGTTTTCCTAAAGATATAAATGCACTATTAACTTTTAGTAAATCTTTAAATATCGAAATGAGCGTAATAGAATCTGCAATAAAAGCCAATCTCAAGGTAAGGCCAGAAAGGGACTGGGAAAAGCTTTTGAATAGATCTGTCATTGATTTATAATGTATAATAATTATTTAAAAAGACTTTTCGATATAATTTTTTCAATCATTTTAATCGTAATCCTGATTCCTATTTATTTATTTGTATCTTTTTTAATTATTTTCGATTCAGGATTCCCAATTTTTTATAAATGGCGTGTTGTAGGCAAAGATGGCGTTTTCTTTAAAGCATATAAGTTTAGAACTATGATAATTAATGCAGATAAGGCAAAGAAAAATTTATTAAACAAAAATGAGATGCAAGGACCTTTTTTTAAAATGAAAAATGATCCAAGAATCACTAAGCTAGGTAATTTTTTAAGAAAGTATAGTTTGGATGAATTACCACAGTTCTTTTCCGTATTGTATGGAGATATGAGTGTAGTTGGCCCTAGACCACCCTTACAAAGTGAATGGAAAGAATTTTCAAAATATCAAAAGTCTAAGTTACAAGTTAAACCTGGTATAACATGCCTTTGGCAAATAGGAGGTCGTAATGAAATTAATGATGCAAATGAATGGGTCAAAAAAGACTTAGAATACATTCAAAATATTAGTTTTAGGCTTGATTGCTATATAATTTACAAAACAATATTTAAAATTTTTGAAGGAACAGGAAGATGAATGTACTAGTTATTGGAGGAGCAGGTTTTATCGGATCCCACACGGTCGACAAGTTAGTAGATGAGGGATTCGATGTTACCATACTTGATATCTTACAAAAGCCAGTTCACTTAAAAGGAAAACCGAGCTATTTAAACAAAAAAGCTAAATTTATTTTAGGAGACATAAATGACAAAGATACATTAAGAAATGCAATGCAAGGTATAGATTACATCTTCAATTTTGCAGCATATCAAGATTATTTACCTTTCTTTTCAAGATTTTTTAAAACTAATTGTTTTGGAAACTCCTTAATCTATGAAATTGCTGTTGAGGAAAATTTGCCAGTTAAGAAAGTTGTTGTAGCCTCTTCACAATTCGTGAATGGCGAGGGTTTGTATTCAAACAACTTAGGAAAAAAATTTTTTCCTAATATGAGAAAAGAGAGTGATTTAAAAGTTGGTAAATGGAATTTTTATGATGAGGGAAAAATGCTTAATTGGGAGTGGACACCTGAGACCCATAATTCTCCACCTAATCAATATGCCATTTCTAAGTATGCTCAGGAAATAATGTCGATAAATTTTGGAAAAAGATATAATATCCCAACGGTTGCAATGAGATATTCAATTGTTCAAGGAGAAAGACAATCATTTTATAATATGTATAGTGGAGCATTAAGAATCTTTTCAATGCACTACAATGTCGGTGAAATACCAATAATATACGAAGATGGAGAAATGGTACGTGACTTTGTAAACATACATGATGTTGTAGAAGCAAATTTGATTGTTTTAAAAAATCAAAAAGCAGATTATGAATCATTTAATGTTGGCGGTGGTAAGGCAATCTCAATTAAGAATTTCTGCAAAGAGGTTGCAAAAGTTTATAATCATAATCCGGAAAAACTAAATATCCCGGGCTTCTATAGATTTGGTGACACAAGAAATGCGTGCTCAAATATTGAAAAACTTAAGAATCTTGGATGGAGTCCAAAAAATGATATTTCATTTAGTATCAAATCATACAAAAAATATTTACAAAACGCAGATATAGATAAGGATTATTTAGATGCTGCTAATGAAAAAATGAAAAAACTTAATGTAGTTAGGACCACAAAATAGTTGTATTAATAAATATCTATTAATATCAATTATTATGTTAAATTAGCCTGTGATAATATCCAAAACACCATTGAGAATATCATTTTTTGGAGGAGGATCTGACTTGCCTGCTTACTATACAAAATATCCTGGCTCGGTTATCTCAACATCAATTAACTTATATATTTATGTTATTATAAAAAAAAGAAATGATGATAGAATATATATTAATTATAGTAAGAAAGAGATTGTTGATGATATCAATGACATTCAGCATGATCTAGTAAAAGAATGCCTTAAAATGACTGGTATTAAATCAGGAATTGAAATAACCACTTTATCTGATATTTCATCAAAGGGTTCAGGTCTTGGTTCTTCAAGCGCAGTAACAGTAGGATTGTTAAACGCTCTTTACTGTTTTAAAAAAATAAAACTTTCAAAAGAAGAATTAGCTGAAAAAGCTTGTGAAATTGAGATAAATAAGTGTGGCCATCCGATTGGAAAGCAAGATCAATATGGATGTTCAATAGGTGGATTAAATCGTATCAATTTTCATAAAAATCATAATGTATCCTTTTCAAATATTAATTTCGAATTAGATAAATTTCAAAAAAATTTATTTTTGGTTAATACAAATGTTACTAGGAATGCCAATACTATTTTAGAGGACCAATCAAATAATGTGAAAGAAGTAATTAACGAAAATGTTGAATTAGTTAAAATGTGTAATGAATTCGAAAAACTTCTTAAGATGTCAAATTTTGATATTGACAAAATTGGCTTTCTTTTAAACAAATCCTGGCAAATAAAAAAGAAACTATCAGATAAAATTTCATCTACTCAAATTGATAATTTATATAATAAAGGTATCCAAGAGGGTGCATCGGGAGGTAAAGTATTAGGAGCTGGTGGAGGTGGGTATATTTTATTCTATGTTCCTACAAAAAATCAGAGGAATTTTATTAATTCATTTATAAAAGATATTGTTAACTTTGAGTTTGAAAGTTATGGAACTAAAATTGTTTATAATGAATATTTAAAAACTTAAAAAAGGATTTTATAATGAATGAATTTTTCAAAAAGTTTACAAAAATGTATGTTGATGCAATTAAGCAAAATATAGATTTTAATGATTTATCAAAGACAATAGATTTGATTGAAGACTGTGCTAAAAGTAAAGGTAAACTTATTTTTGCTGGTAATGGTGGTAGTGCAGCAATGTCTAGCCACGTTGCAGTAGATTTTACTAAAAATGCAGGAATTAGATCTATAAATTTCAATGAAGCTGATTTAATAACATGTTTTGCTAATGATTTTGGGTACGAAAATTGGGTTAAAGAAGCCTTAAATTTTTATGCAGATGAAAACGATTTGGTTTTTTTGATAAGCTCAAGTGGAAATTCTATGAATATGGTTAATGCAGCAAAATTTTGTGAAAGAAAAAAAATTAATTTTGTTACTTTCACTGGTTTTAGTAAGAACAATAAATTGAGTTTACATGGAAATATTAAGTTTTGGGTTGATTCTAAAGAATATAATATTGTTGAAATGACTCATCATATCATATTATTATTGTTAGTAGATTATGTTATTAATAATAATTAATTAATGTTCTCAAAGAAATTATTACAAAGTCTATCTACAGTAACATTAGTAAACATTTCCATTCTTTTTTTTGGTTTTCTTAGAGAGATAGTGTTTTCATCAAAGCTTGGTATTTCAAACTTTTCAGACAATTTTTTCTATTATTATCTAGTTGTAGAAGATTTTAACGCAATTATTTATACTGGATTAATGTTTGGTCTTGTAAGTTTCTACACGAAAGAAAAATTATCTAAACAGGATATAAAAAACTATATATTTAGAAATGCGAGGTACTTAGCTTTATTTTTAATTGTATTACTCTTGTTACAATTTATTTTAATTAGTTTTTTGCAAAATCATTCATTTAACAGATTAGCGTTTAATTCCTTACTAGCAATTCCATTTAGTATTTTTAATGGATTAATCATGTCATTTTTAGTACACAATTCTAAAATTGCATTAGCTATTTTTTCAAGAGCTATAAATTATTGTGGAATAATTTTATTTTTCTTATTTATTGATATTCGAAATGACCAAAATATAATAGGCTTATCAATCTTATTTGGTTATTTACTTCAATGCCTGTATTTATTAATAATTATTTTCTTTGATAAAAACAAAATTTCTGAACCAAACAAAATTAGAACTCTCAGTTTATTAAAAGAGAATTACACTTGGATTATCGCTCCATCATTAGTTCCGTTTTGTTCTAATCTTATTTTTAGATCTATTTTTATTTTTGAGCCTGATAATTTAGTCTCAACAATTAATTATGCTTCAAAAATTATTATGATATTAAGCGCCTTTACATTTTCAGTTATTTTAGTTGGATTTCAGGAAAGCAACATAAAAAAAAGAAGCAATAAAATTCATTTGATAAATGATGATTTAAAAAATAATGTAAGACTTTTATCAATTGTTTTAATACCTCTTTCCATATTTATTTCGATATTTTCAAATGAGATTATGTCTTTAATATTTTTACGTGGGAGCTTCACTGAGGCTGACGTACTAAAATCATCTCATATTTTATCCCTTTTAATTTTTTCTACATTTTCAGCTGGTCTTTTTGGTTATTTATCAAGGGTATATGAGAACATTATTGGTAGGAAAAAATATCATTTATTCTTTTTAGTTTGGTTGATTTTAAGTTCTACTTTAATAATTTTGTTTACAGGCTTGGATAAAAGCATGATTGCTTATCCGGTAGCACAAATTACGTCAACATCAATATTATCTGTATTAGTTTTTATTAGTTTAAAAAAAGAGTTCAAAAAAATAAGCTATGCTGAAATTTTACTACCTATTACTTTGAATCTTATTTTATTTATTAAAACTTTGATTAATTTCTAGTATCTATAATCATCTTTTTTGAAAGGTCCATTAATACTAACACCGATGTATTCAGCTTGAGATTTTGTTAATTTTGTTAAATCTGCATCAAGATGTTTTAGGTGAAGAATTGCAACTTCTTCATCAAGTTTTTTCGGTAAATCGTACAACCCGGTTTTTGGTTTCTCTTTAGCTAAAAATACTTGGGCCAACACCTGATTTGAAAACGAAGTTGACATTACAAAGCTTGCATGTCCAGTTGCGCATCCAAGATTTACAAGGCGACCTTCAGCAAGAATGAAAATTTGCTTACC
>CETL01078235.1_pt1 | contig 12782 bp, 11 predicted proteins | sample 356371 | NCBI WGS metagenome assembly CETL01 (sample SAMEA2622518, study PRJEB7988) | marine metagenome | biome: marine biome (ENVO:00000447); feature: surface water layer (ENVO:00002042); material: "saline water (ENVO:00002010), including plankton (ENVO:xxxxxxxx)" | depth 5 m | reverse complement strand
TTTGGTGCATCTGGCCAGGATGGAACCTACATGTGTCAATTATTGAAACAAAAAGATTACGAGGTAATTGCAATAACCCGTGGATCAGATTTGAAAAATCACAAAAAAATAAATTTGAGAGTCAAAATAAAGAAAGTTGATATATATAATATAAACAAAATTGAAAAAATAATTAAAAAGAGTAATTGTAACGAAATATATTATTTTGCTGGACAATCTAATTTTCAAGATTCTTTTATAAATATATTAAGTACTTTTAAGAGTCATAATTTACCACTTTATAATATTTTATTTTCAATAAACAAATTAAGGAGAAAAATAAAAGTTTTTAATTGTTGTTCTGGGCTAATATATGATCCTAAAGAAAAACTTGTTAATGAAAATTCAAATTTAAATCCAAATAGTCCTTATGGATTTTCGAAACTTGTATCATATTTCTTGATAAGATATTTCAGAGAAAATCAGAATATTTGGTGTATGTCTGGTATATTTTTCAATCATGACTCAATTCTTAGACCAAAAAATCATGTTATTCCAAAAATTGTAGATTTCGTAAAACAAAATAAATTTAAAACTAAAAAGTTATTATTAGGTGATATCAACGTCAGAAGAGATTGGGGTTGGGCTCCAGAGTACATGAAGATTGTTTATCTTTTAATGCAAAAAAATAAACCTAAAGATCTTATTATAGCCACTGGTAAAACATTTATGTTAAAAGAAGTTATAAATAAAATTTTTAAAACAAAAAAATTAGCTTGGAAGAATCATGTTAGAATTAGCAAAGGCATAATTAAAAAAAATAAAATAAATTATATGTCTTCACAAATAGAAATTAAAAACTTAAAAAAATATTTAGGTATAATACCAAAGAAAAACATAAACGACGTTTTTAAGTTAATGATTAAATCTAAATTGTTTTAATAAAGAAAAATTTATATTTATGATTTTGAATAAAAAAGTTAAGTCAACATTAGTTATAACTTCTATCAACAAACCTAATAATGTTATTAAAAAATTCCAAACATTGTGCAAAAAGAAAAATATTGAGTTTCTCTTTATAGCAGACAAAAAAACTCCAAAATTTAATTTTGGAAATCATTTAAATTTTTTGTCAGTTAAACTCCAAAAAAATCTCCCATATAAAATATGTAATAAAATACCATTTAATTCATACTCAAGAAAAAATATTGGTTATTTATATGCAATGCACAAAGGAATTAAAAAAATATATGAAACTGACGATGATAATTATCCAAGAGAAAATTTTTTTTCGCAAAATATTTATAAATTAAACCATTACGAAGTTAAAGAAAGTGGATTTATAAATATTTATAAATATTTTTTAAATAATAAAATCGATATTTGGCCAAGAGGTCTACCTTTATCAGAATTAGATAATTCAAAAAAATCTTTAATAAAAAAAAATAAAATAAAAAAAAAATTTAGTATTATCCAAAGACTTTGTAATAAAAATCCAGATGTAGATGCAATTTATAGATTACTGAATAAAAAAATTAATATTAAATTTGCAGAGAACAAAAGTTTTTTTGTAAATAATAAATCTTATGTTCCATTTAATAGCCAAAATACAACTTGGAACGATGAAGTATTTGCTTTAATGTATTTACCAACTTATTGCACCATGAGAGCAACAGATATATGGAGGTCATATATAGCGACGTATATAATGAACAAACTTAATTTAAAAATATTATTTACTAGCCCAACTGTGTATCAAGATAGAAATTATCATGATTTGTACAAAGATTTTGATTTAGAAATACCCGTATTTCGAGACGTAAGAAAATTAGTAAATGTTTTAGAATTAACAAAAATTTATAAAAATAAGAAATATATTTTAGTAAATCTTTTTAATTGTTATCAAAATCTTGTTAAACAAAAAATATTAGAAAAAGCTGAACTTGAAATTCTTCATGCATGGTGCGAAGATATTAGCTGCTTAAAGAAAAAATTGGTAAAAATTTAGTGCTTAAATCATTGAAAAATAAAATTAAAAATTTACTTTTTTATTATGGATGGATTATAAAAAAAATATACAAAAATAAGTCATATACAAATTTGCCCCCTAATGAAGATATTTTAACTCAACTTTATAAAAGTAATGGAGTAATTCACATGGGAGCTCATAGAGGTACAGAAGCAGCTGTATATGATTGGCTTAACAAAAAAACTATCTGGATAGAAGCAGACCCAGATATTTTTATAGACTTAAAAATTAATGTTTCTCAATTTATCAATCAAATAGCTTTTAATAATGTGTTATATAATGAAGATAATATTTTAGTTGATTTTTTTGTTTCTAACAATGACGGTGCATCATCTTCAATCTTTCAATTTAAAAAAAAGTTTGAAAAAATTAAAATGATTGGTAAAAAAAAATTAAGAACCATATCTCTAGACACTTTATTAAAAAAAAATTCTATAAATGTTAAGGAATATAACTTTTGGGTTATAGATTTACAGGGTGCTGAATATTTAGTTTTAAAAGGAGCAAAAAATGCTCTAAAATTATGTGATTCAATACTAATTGAAATTAGTAAAGAGGAATATTATTTAAATGGAGCAAAATGGGAAGAGATAAAAAAATTTTTAAACGAAAATATGTTCTTTCATAAAATAGAACCTAATGAAACCCACCAGGATGTACTTTTTATAAGAAAGCAATAATAAGTATGTTACTTAATTATATAAGAAAAAAATTATTAAAAAAACAGTTTTTCGCAAGACAATCCTGGGATCCTAAAAATAAAATATTTAAAAAAAATAAGTTTAAACATCTTAATTTTGAATATAAAAGTTATGGAAACAAAAACCCAAATAAATTCTTTTATGTAATTAGACGACATCCAGGTGCTGGTTTTTTTTCAAACTTAAATTTTGTAATTCATCATCTTTTAATTTGTGACAATCTTAAAATGATACCGGTTATTGACATGGAAAACTATCAAACATTTTACAACTGTAAAAAAAAAATTAAAAACACATATAATTCTTGGGAGTATTATTTTGAGCCGGTTTCAAAATACAAATTAAGAGATGTTTATACCAGTAAAAATGTGATATTATGTGATAATAGAACATCTAAAAAAGGTTTTTCTAAGCAGAATTACGTATCTAGTTTTAAATATTTCAATGGATTTGGCTATCTTGATAAAAGACACAAGATTATTTGTAAGAAATATATAAAAATAAATAAAGACTTAATTAATAAGGCTTTAAAACTAAAGAGAGATTTTAAGGGCAAAAAAGTATTAGGTGTTTGTTTTAGAGGATCAGATCAAAAGAAATCAGCTTATCAACCTTATACACCTACTGAAAATCAAATGAAATATGCAACGGATTTTTTATTAAAAAAATATAAATTTAATAAGATATATTTATGCACCGAAGACGAAGATTATTTAAAATTTTATAAAAAAAACTATAATAAATACTTGTTATATCAAGATACTTATAGAACCACAGATAAAGTTGATTTGTTTGATAATAAAAATCCTATTCACAGGTATAAAATTGGTGAAGCAAATATTATAGATATGTTAGTTTTAGCTAAAACAAATTATATGTTATTTGCATCAAGCAATATTCCAAGTTGTGCAATGTTTTTTTCAAAAATTAAAATTCCATATTCAATTATAGATAATGGAATGAAAGGTAACATATTTGTATCTCAATTTAGTTGGTATATTAAAAAAAACTTACCAAAATATTTAGGTGGTTTTGAAAATAAATTAATAGAAAAAAATAAATAAAATAATAACTTTTTAAAACTTAAATATTACTTTTTGTAAATTTACTAATGTTACTACCAGAAATAGATTGATCGTAAATCCATTTATATGTTCTTTTAAGACCCTCTTTCAAATTTATTTGTGTATCCCATCCAATTTTTTCTCTTATCAGTCGATTATCGCTAGTGCGACCGCGCACTCCTTTAGGTTTGTCTAATAAATAATTTTTTGAAACTTTAAATTTAGCTATTTCTTCAATATACTCTACCAATTGATTTATTGAAACTTGTTCTTCGCTTCCTACATTAAATGGCTCTTGAAAATTACTATTAAAAACATCTATAGTACCTTTTATACAATCATCTATATACATAAAACTCCTAGTTTGCTCTCCATCTCCCCAAACATCGATTGTTTTTTTATTATGGATTTTAGCATTTATTATTTTTCTGCATATTGCAGCTGGGGCTTTTTCTCGTCCACCGTCATAAGTTCCTAAAGGGCCATAAACATTATGATATCTCACTACTCTAGTTTCAATTCCGAAGTCTTCGCTAAAATGTCTACACATTCTTTCACTAAATAATTTTTCCCAACCATAACCATCCTCCGGTTCAGCTGGGTATGCATCTTCTTCTTTTAATCCTGGCACAAAAGTTTTTTTTTGTTTATCCGCATTATAAACACATGCACTTGATGAAAATAGATATTTGGAAACTTTATTTTCAACAGATGCTCTGAGCAAGTTTGTATTTATTAATACTGATAACATACACTCAGCTTTGTTATTTTCTATAAAACCCATCCCCCCCATATTACATGCCATATTAAAAATAAAATCTACATTTTGTGATACTTCTAAGCATGCTTTATAATCTTTCAGATCTAAAGATAGGTTTTTTGTTTCATCAAAAATTTGAAACCAATATTCAAATGGCTTAACATCAACACATACAATTTCAAAATTTTCTTTTTCTACAAAATATTTAGTTAAATGACCTCCTATAAATCCACCGGCACCACATACAAGTATTTTTTTCATATTTTAATTTAAGTAATTTTGAATTAATTTTGAGTATTTATCGCAATTTTTCTTATAATCAAACCTTTTTGTACTTTCATAACCCCTATTAATTTTATTGGTAATTATTTTAGAAAATTTAAAATTATTAATAAACTTTGAAATATTTCTATAATCACCAACTTTAAATAATGCTCCATATTTCCCTTTTTTTAATATTTCACTAGGACCTGTTGGACAATTAGTTGATATAACAAATTTTTTTAAAAAAAGAGCTTCAACTAAAACATTTGGTGATCCTTCAAATATTGAGGTTAGAATTAATATATTTGCCTGTCTTAAATATGGAAAAGGATTTGATTTATACCCCATCATTTTAACTTTATCACTCAAATTATTTTTTAATATATAATTTTTTAATCTATCTTCTTCTGTTCCTTTGCCAATTATCACAAGTTCGACTTTATCTCTTTTTAAATTTTTTATACTTTTTAATAAAGTCATAAAATCTTTTTGTGATGTTAACCTTCCTAAAGAAATAAGTTTTAATGAGTTTTTAGTATAAATTTTTTTTACTTTTTTATTCGATAATTTTTTTATTTTATCAAATTCAAAAGGATTTAAAATACATTTAGTTTTAATCTTGTATTTTTTGTCCATTTCTTTCTTAAAATCATAACTATTAACAACTATTTTATCAGCTTTTTTGAAATAAAGTTTAAAAATATATTGTTTGATATAATTTTTTGACCATCCTATAGATGATGAATTTGATCTTGAAATAATTTTTACATCAAAGATTTTTGCGATAATTATTGCAAAAATATTTGCCTGGAAAGATAATATTAAATAATTCCTGTTTATCAACAACATCCTAGTTAATGATAATAAACAAAAAATATATTTTAAGTATCTTCCTTTAAAATTTATAAAGTTAAACCATGGATTAATGATTTCAATATTGTTTACAAATTTCTTTTTCTTTGAATTTTCAAAAGTAAGTAAAATAATATTTTTAAATTTGTTTGATAAAAATTTCGAAATTAAATATAAGTTTTTTTCTACACCACCATCCTCTATTGATGGAATAAAAATTATTAATTTTTTACTTTTAACCATAATTTCCTAATTAAATTTTTGAAACTATGCTCTCGTGAATTTAATTTTGCTGATGCTTTCAAGTTATTGTTGCTTTTTTTTTTTATAATTGCTAATCCAGAGCTTTCAAAGGAAAAGTTTAAAGTGAAACAATTATAATTATAATAATAGATTTGCAAAAGAGTATTGAAAGTTTCTCTATTATTAATTTCGCAATAGAAATCTGTTTTACGCGTATTATTAATATATGGTAAATGTGATACATCATCTACAAATATTAAACCTCCATTTTTTAAATTATTATAATAATTATAAAAGATTTTTTCTACATGCTTTGCCTCATGAAGAGTATCAATAAAAATCACATCAAGTTTTTCAGGTATTTTAGATTTTATAAAATTAAAATCATCATCCCTACTTTTAATAAATTTCCATTTTGGGTCTTCAACCACTTTACTGCAGTCATTAATATCCACAGAATATAAATTTCCATTATTTTGATTGCATATCTCAAGAAACTTTTTTGTGGATATACCACTTTGAACTCCAAGTTCTAATATTTGGGGATTTTGAATTTTTTTTATTAATGGAAAAAGGTTTTTTTCGATTTTTTCTTCGTAACTAAACATAAATTTATTATATTATAAGAAAATTTAATATAAACTTAGCAAATATAAATTCAACAAACTTTAATAAAAATTGAGCAACAGAAAAAGTAAAATATTTTATTGGTCACCTTCCTTAGTGAATATAGCAACAACAAAAGCAGTAATCAATTCTGCACATTCATTAACTTCATATTGTAATAAATATGAGTGTTCAATAATTAACTTTTTTGGAGAATTTTCCAGTATGAATTTTCAAATTGAAAAAAAAAGAATTAATTTAATAAATTTATATAACAAAAATTTACTAAACTTTTTACCCAAATATGGAAAAGTTTTAAGTAGATTATCTTTTTTTATAATTTTTATATTATCATTCTTTCCGCTAAAAAATTTAATTCAAAAAAAAAATCCTGAATATTTAATTATACATTTAATAACATCGCTTCCATTAACTTTATTAATTTTATTTAGTTTTAAAACAAAATTTATTTTAAGAATTTCAGGTTTCCCAAGATTAAATATTTTAAGGAAGTTATTTTGGAAGTTAGCTTTAAAAAAAATACATTTAATTACTTGTCCTACTGTAAATACTATGAATTACCTTAAAGATTTAAATATAGTAGAATCATCAAAGATAAAATTATTATACGATCCAGTTATTTCAGTAAACGATATAAATAAAAAAAAGAAAATAACATATAAGAAATATTCAAATTATTATTTTTCTGCAGGTAGACTGACTAGACAAAAAAATTTTATATTTTTATGTAAGGCTTTTAAAAGAATAATAGCTTCTGATAAAAGTATAAAGCTAATTATTGCTGGAGAGGGCGAAGATAAAAAAAAAATTGATAATTACTTAAGTAAGAATAATTTACAAGATAATATAATTCTTTTAGGACATATAGAAAATATATATCCTATATTTAAAAATTCGAAAGGATTTGTTTTAAGTTCTTTATGGGAAGATCCAGGATTTGTTTTGATCGAAGCTGGTTTTTGTAGAGCTCCCGTTCTTTGTTCTAATGCTTGGCCAGGACCAATTGAAATAATTCAAAATGGTAAAAATGGAATAGTTTTTAAAAATAACAATGAAGATGATTTTGTTCAAAAATTTAAAATTTTCAATTCAAAAGAAATATTAGATAAAATAAAATTAAATAATTTGCTAAATTGCAAAAAATTTACGCTATATAACCATTTCAAACAATTCGATAAAATTTTAATAAATAATTGATTTATGATAATTTCTTTCTTTTTAATTTCATTAATTATTTTATTTTCGACTTTAGGGTATGGTTATTTCTTTTGTAGAATAGTAGGATTAGAAAATATTAATAAAAATATTGGTTTAATCGGATTTTTAGGTCTTTTTTTTCTATCTATAATTTCTAGTTATACACATATTATAACACCTCATAATTATATATTTAATATATCTATAATTATTTTAGGAATTTTATTTAGTATTTATAATTTTTATAAATATAATTTAAATATCCTTGATTTTAAAAATGTTTTTTTTATTTTTTTATTTTTTTTTGTAGCCATAATACTTTCTAAAAATAACGAAGATTATTCTTACTATCATCTTCCAAATGCAATTCATTTTGCACAAAATAAACTTGAATTTGGTCTTGGAAATTTAAATCATGGATTTAAACATATTAGCACTCTTTTTTTGATGATGTCTTTAAATTATTTGCCAGTGTTTGAGCATTACTTATTTAATATCACAAATTACTCATTTTATGTTTTTCTTATAACATTCCTGATATTTGAAATTTATAAACCTAGATCTCACAATTTAAATTTTTCAAACATATTCTTGCTTTTGTTATTAATACTATTTTTAGTTAAATTTAGTAGACTTGCAGAATTTGGCTCAGATATATCAGGACAAATTGTTTTGTGTTTATACATTTTTTTTTTAATTGAGTTTATTTTTAATAAAAATTTAAAGTTTCATCAAAAAGATTTATATTTAAAACTAAGCTTGTTATTCTTAGTATTTGCAGTGACCTTAAAATTTATTCATATAATTTATTCAATACCTTTATTTTTTTTAATATTAATTACAAAACAAAAAAAAGAATATTTAGTAAAAATTATAAAAATTAGATATTCAATATTTATTTTATTCCCTATAATTTTCTTAATCTTTTTTAATTTTGCTTCAACCGGTTGTTTAATATATCCGGTATCTAAAACATGTTTTTATCATCTAGATTGGTCACTATCTTTTGAAACTGTTAAAAATCTTAATCTTCATTATGAGACATGGGCAAAAGGTGGAAAGGGTCCAAATTTTGAAGTTAATAACCCTACAGATTATGTTAATTCTTTAAATTGGATTTCTAATTGGTTTAACGTTTATTTTTTCAATAAATTTTCTGATTTCATACTAGTAATAATTTCAATACTATTTGTAACATTTATCGTTTTTTTTAAGGATATAAAAAAAAAAACTAAGATTTTAAAAAAAGAAGATTCAATTTTTTTATATTTTTATATCTTTATTTCTTTTATTTTTATTACTTGGTTCTTAAACTTTCCAACTTTAAGATATGCTGGTTACATAATAATCTTTTTATTAATTGTTCTGCCATTTTCTAAGTTTTTAAATCATAGAATTAATATGAAAAAAAAAAATTCGTTTAAGAATATAACTATTTTAATATTAATTAGTTACTCAATTTTTTTTGTAAAAAATTCAAGTAGATTATTAGATGAATTGAATAAAAGTTATAATGATCATAACAACTTCAAAAATTTTCCATTTTATTGGGTGGAAAATGTAAAATATGATAAAATTGATATCAACGGTTTTAAAGTATATAAAGTTAATTCAAAATGTTGGGACGTTCCTACGCCCTGTGTAAGAAACGTGGATAGTTTAAATATAAAAACTAAAAAAGGTTATAAATTTTATTCAATAAAAAATGATAAATAAAGACTTAGTATCAATTATTATCACATATTATAGAAAGCAAAAATATTTAATAAGGACATTAAATTCAATAAAAAAACAAAATTATAAAAAATATGAAATAATTTTTGTATTTGATGATTATAACAAAAAGGAGCTGACATTTATAAAAAAATTACTTAAAAAATTTAAGAGAAAAAAAATAATAAATAATAATAAAAATCTTGGTGTTTCTAAGTCAAGAAATATAGCAATAAAATATTGTAATGGAAAATATATTGCTTTCATTGATGCGGATGATATTTGGCTTAAAAATAAACTTAAATATCAAATTTCTTTTATGGATAAAAATTCTATAATGTTTTCATTTTCTTCATATGGGGTTATTGATGAAAATAACAAAATTTTAAGATATAGAAAAGTTAATTCAAATCCAAGCTATAACTCTTTGATAAAAAATAATATTATAGGTTTGAGTACAGTTGTTCTTCATAAAAAATTAAAAAACAAAATTAAATTTAAAAACTTAAAAACCCAAGAGGATTTCGCCCTCTGGTTAAAATTGCTAAGATTAAATATTACCCTCTATCATATAAAAAAAACCTTATCATATTGGAGAAAAACAAATGAATCTCTTTCTTCAAATAAATTCCAGAAATTAAGGGATGCATTTAAATTATTTTACAAATATGAAAATAAAAATTTGTTAAATGCAATTTATTGTGTATTAATTTTAATTACTAATAAAATACTTAAAACTTATAAAATTTGAAAAAAAAAGCAATAATAACTGGAGTTACTGGTCAAGATGGATCTTATTTAGCAGAGTTTTTGTTAAAAAAAAATTATATAGTTCATGGAATAAAAAGAAAGTCATCAACTTTTAATACAACGAGAATAGATCATATATATGAAGACACACATAATTCATCAAATTTTTTTTTACATTATGGAGATCTAGCAGATTCAAACAGTTTATTTAATATCATAAATAAAATTAAACCAAACGAAATATACAATTTAGGAGCTCAAAGTCATGTGGGCCATTCTTTTGAAATTCCTGAGTATACATCTGAAGTTAGTGGTTTAGGAACTTTGAGGATATTAGAAGCAATGAGATTTTTAAAACTAAAAAAAACTAAGTTTTATCAAGCAAGTACATCAGAATTATTTGGAGAAGTTCAAGGAAAGGTAAACTCATTCAATGAAAGTTCACTCATGATACCGAAATCACCATACGGTGTATCAAAATTATATTCATATTGGATTACAAAAGTATATCGACAAGCATATGGTTTTTTTGCGTGTAATGGTATTTTGTTCAATCACGAAAGTCCGAGAAGAGGCGAAACATTTGTAACAAGAAAAATAACTATGTTTTTTGCAAAAAAAATTTTAGGATCCAAAGATATACTTTACATTGGTAACTTAAATGCGAAAAGAGATTGGGGTCATGCAAAGGACTATGTTGAGATGCAGTGGAAAATGTTGCAAAGAAAAAAACCTCAAGATTATGTAATAGCAACTGGCAAAGCAACTAGTGTCAGGGAATTTATTAATTTGTGCTGCAAATATTTAAAATTAAAAATTAAATGGCAAGGTAAAGGCATATATGAAAGAGCCTACCTTATTAATGGAAAAAAAAAGGAATTACTAATAACTATTGATAAAAAATATTATAGACCGCTTGAAATAGATTATTTAAAAGGTGATCCCAGAAAAGCGTTGAAAGAATTAAATTATAAATTAAAAAATAATTTAAACGATCTTATTAAAGATATGATTGATTCTGATATTGAAATTGCGAAAAAAAGTTAAGTTTAATGAATAAGAGAGATAAGATTTTTGTAGCTGGACACAAAGGTTTGGTAGGTAGCTCATTAATTAAATGTTTAAAATCTAAGGGCTATAATAATTTAATTACGGTGGATAAAAAAAAATTAGATCTTAGAAATTACGAAAAAGTTAAAAAATTTTTTAAAAATAAAAAAATTGATTACATGATTATGTCTGCAGCTAGAGCAGGTGGAATAATGGCTAATTCAACATATCAAAAAGATTTTTTTTTTGAGAATATTGAAATTCAAAATTCATTATTAAAACTTACTATAGAAAAAAAAATTAAAAGAGTAATATTTTTGGGAACATCATGTATATATCCAAAACACGCAAAAAATCCAATAGCGGAAGACTCTTTGTTAACAGGAAAACTGGAAAAAACAAATCAATGTTATGCGATAGCAAAAATCTCTGGAATTAAATTATGTGAAGCTTTGTTCGAGGATCATAATAAGGATATTATTTGTATTATGCCCACAAATGTTTATGGAATGAATGATAATTTTGACAGTTTTAAAGGTCATGTTATCCCAGCTATGATAACTAAATTTATAAACGCTAAAAATAAAAAAAAAAAGATTATTAACTTATTAGGAACAGGTCGTCCAATAAGAGAGTTTATTCATTCAGATGATTTAGCTTTTGCAATAATAAAATTACTAAATACATCAAAATCTAAATTAAAAGAAATATTTAGAGAAAATTTACCGATAATTAATGTTGGCAGCGGAGAAAGTATAAATATAAAAAATCTAGCTAATAACATTTCAAGGCTTGTTGGTTTTGAAGGCAAAATAAATTTTGATAAAAATTTTCCTGATGGAACATTAAAAAAAAATCTTAATTCCTCAAAAATGAGAAAACTGGGATGGAAACCTAACATATCCCTAAAAGTCGGATTGAAGAAAATTGTAAATAATAGGATAAATGAATATAAATAGTATTTTTATTACAATTTTTTTTTTATCCATATATATAATTTTCAAAAAATTTAATATCTTTATTGATGAAGCAAAATATTCTGAGCATAAAATAATCGGCAAAGAAAACAATAAACCTATAGTACTAGGTGGAATATTTTTAATTTTTGTAGTCTTGCTTTTGTTTGATAGAAGTTATTTATATCTTAAAATATTTAGTTTAAGTGTATTTTTAATTGGACATCTATCAGATAGAAATTATCTTTCTAGTCCAAAAATAAGGTTAGTTATCCAAATAATTGCTTTTGCTTTTTTTGTTTTTTTTGAAAATTTGAAGATTAATTCTGTCAATATTAATTTTCTAGACAATTTACTGGAGAATAAATATTTAAATTTATTATTTATTGTTTTTTGTTTATCAGTTTTAGTTAATGGTACCAATTTTATAGATGGTTTAAATGGTTTAGTTTCAGGATATTTTCTGCTTATACTAGTATCATTATTATATACTGCAAAAAATCCTCTTCCAGATCATCCAATATTATTTAGTGATTTAAATTTAATAAAAATCTTAGCTACGTCTTTAATAATTTTTTTTATTTTTAACATTTTCGG
>CETL01042695.1_pt1 | contig 12794 bp, 14 predicted proteins | sample 356371 | NCBI WGS metagenome assembly CETL01 (sample SAMEA2622518, study PRJEB7988) | marine metagenome | biome: marine biome (ENVO:00000447); feature: surface water layer (ENVO:00002042); material: "saline water (ENVO:00002010), including plankton (ENVO:xxxxxxxx)" | depth 5 m | reverse complement strand
CCTTTATGCCCAAAAACAGGAAAAGTTTTGGAAATACCCTTGATTAAAATGGATAAAAAAACTGGATCAATAGTATTTAATAATCAAGGAAGCAAACTAGAAACAAAAATATTTGATGGTAATTGCAAATTACAATGGAAAGTTGATTGGGCAATGAGATGGTTTACATTTGATGTTGATTTTGAGATGTATGGCAAAGATCTTACAGAGAGCGCTATATTATCTAGCAGAATTTGTAAAACTTTAGGGAAGAACCCTCCTAATGGTTTCGCTTATGAACTTTTTTTAGATGAGAAAGGTGAAAAAATTTCAAAATCCAAAGGGAATGGAATTTCTATCGAGGAATGGCTTAGATATGCTTCTCCTGAGAGCTTATCTTTATTTATGTATCCAAATCCTAAAAGAGCAAAAAAACTTTATGCAGCTATTGTACCTAAAACTGTGGATGATTATTTAGCCTTAATAGAAAAATTTTCATCTCAAGAAATTAAAGACCAAATTATGAATCCTGTTTGGCATGTGCACAATGGGAGGCCTCCCAAAGAAAAAATTGCCATGCCTTTTTCTATGCTACTAAATCTTGTGGGATCGAGTAACGCTGATGATAAAAAAATTCTCTGGAAATTTATTAACAGGTTGCATAAAGATCTTAATCCTCAAGATAATAAAATTTTAGATAACCTTACACAGTATGCAATTAATTTTTTTAAAGATAAAGTTGAGCCTAATAAAGTTTTTAAAAAACCAAATCAAAATGAAAAAAAAGCTCTTGAAAATCTTGTAAAAAAAATTGAGAGCTTAAATGACAAGATGTCACCAGAAGATATACAAACCGAGGTATATACTGTCGGAAAACAAAATGGTTATGAGAAGAAACTTAGAGATTGGTTTAAACTGATATATCAAGTTGTATTTGGTGAGGAAGATGGTCCAAGAATGGGTTTTTTTATAAGTTTTTTTGGAATAAAAGAGACGGTAGACCTTATTAATAAAAAATTAAATAATTAATGTACGATATTTTAAAAAAATATATTTTTAACTTAGACCCCGAGGTTGCTCACGATTTAGCAATTAAATCACTAAGATTAAATTTTTTACCTGAAAGCTTATTCCGGGTTGAAGAAGAGCATATTTTAGAAACAAAAATTTTTAATCAGACAATTAAAAATCCAATAGGATTAGCTGCAGGATTTGATAAAAGTGCAGAAGTTTATAATTCTTTATTTAACTTTGGTTTTGGCTTTATTGAGGTTGGAACAGTCACACCAAGAAGACAACTTGGAAATCCCAAGCCTAGAGTTTTCAGATTAGAAAAAGACAAAGCTTTAATCAATAGACTCGGTTTTAATAATCACGGATCAGAAATAATATCAAAAAGAATTTCAAAAAATTCTCCTAACGGTTTTTTAGGGATCAACATTGGTCCAAACAAAGATACTGTGAATAAAGTTGACGACTTTTTAACTTGTCTATCAAAATTTTATAATTTAGGTAATTATATAACAATCAATATTTCATCACCTAACACTGAAGGTTTGAGGGATTTTCATGAAAAAAAATCTTTAACAAACTTATTTGATAAAATTTACAGTTTTAAAAAGAAAAAAAATTTTTCAACACCTCTTGTTGTAAAAATTTCTCCCGATATAGAAAAAGAAAACATAAGTGAGATAATTGAGATACTTTTTAAATTCAAAATAGACGGAGTAATAATTTCGAACACATCCGATAAAAATCGTACAAATTTAAATGACGAAAAAAAAATAGAACAAGGCGGTTTGTCTGGAAGTCCAATCAAAGAAATATCGACTGAACTTATAAAAACTTTCTATAAAGAGCTTAAAAATAAAATTCCAATTATTGGTGTAGGAGGAGTCGACTCTGGAAATAGTGCTTACGAAAAGATTTCAGCTGGAGCTAGTGCTTTACAACTATATACTGGAATGGTCTATAAAGGGCCTCTAGTAATTAAAGATATAAAGAGAGAATTAATTGCAACTTTAAAAAAGGAAAAAATTAATAATATTCAAGAAGCAGTTGGAATTAATACTTGACCGATATTAATTCAGCTATTATACCACTCATTAATTATGCCAAAAAAATGTGAATTAACCGGTGTATCACCTCTAAAAGGTCATAACGTTAGTCATGCCAATAATAAAACGAAAAGACGATTTTTACCAAATCTGAAAAAGGTTAGTTTTAAAAGCGATCTATTAAAAAAAAATGTGAAATTGAATGTTACAAAGGCCGCTCTTAGAACTGTAGATTTTAAAGGCGGACTGGACAAATTTTTAATAAAAGCAAAAAACAAGAATCTCTCCAAAAGAGTTAAAAAATTGAAAATCTCTATTGTCTCAAAACACTAAAAATATAAATTTTTTATTTATAATACTCTCTCTCTTAATGGCGGGAGTAGTTATTGTCTCAAACTTTTTAGTTCAATTTCCTGTAAAATACTTACAATTAGAAGAAATTCTTACCTATGGGGCGTTTAGTTATCCAATCACTTTTTTAATAACAGATTTAGCAAACAGAGCATTTGGAAAAAAATCTGCAAGAAAAATAGTTTTCTTTGGATTCGTTATTGGAATTTTACTTACTTTATTTATTTCAACAAATTTTGAGGATATTATTTCTATAAGAATTGCAATTGGATCAGGAGTAGCTTTTTTTATTGCACAGAATATTGATGTAAGCATTTTTGACAAATTAAGAAAGAGCAAGCATTGGTTCATCGCACCGCTTTCATCATCAATTATAGGTTCTGTTCTTGATACTTTCCTCTTTTTTTCTATATCTTTTTATAAAACTGGAGTACCTTGGATAAGTCTGGCTATTGGAGATTTAATTGTAAAATTATTCGTTGCTTTTATAATGTTAATACCATTTGGATTGCTATTGAAAAATATTAAAGATTTTTCTTCCTATAAAGTGAAAATAATTTAATCAGTGTAAACTTTCCCTTTTTTTTTCTGAAAAGAGATTGGTTAATTGGTTAATCATTACGTCACCTAAGTCTTGAACATCAACAATTTTTACAGCGTTCTTGTAATATCTCGTAACATCGTGACCAATTCCAATAGCAAGTAATTCTACATTAGTTTTTTTTTCAATCCAACTTACTACGTTCTTTAAATTTGTTTCTAAATAATCACTTGAATTAGTAGAAAGCGTCGAGTCATCAACTGGAGCACCATCAGAAATAACCATTAAAATTTTCCTTTCCTCTCTCCTTTTGAGCATTTTAGTGTAGGCCCATTTCAAAGCCTCTCCATCAATATTTTCTTTTAACAAACCTTCTTTCAACATAAGACCCATATTTTTTTTTGAAATTCTCCAAGGCACATCCGCAGATTTATAAATTATATGTCTTAGATCATTTAATCTTCCAGGAAATTTTGGCTTTTCATTTTGCATCCATTTTTCTCTACTTGATCCACCTTTCCAGTGTCTGGTTGTAAATCCTAAAATCTCAACTTTTACAGAACATCTCTCTAGAGTCCTTGAAAGGATATCTGCACATATCGCAGCTACTGTAATTGGTTTTCCCCTCATGGATCCTGAGTTGTCAATCAAGATCGTTACTAAAGTGTCTTTAAAATCTATATCCTTCTCTTTTTTGAAAGATAGAGAGTTATATGGATCAGTTATTATCCTTGAAAGTCTAGAGGTATCCAGCAATCCTTCTTCTAAATCGAATTCCCATGATCGATTCTGTTTTGCAAGAAGTTTCCTTTGTAATTTGTTCGCCAGTTTATTTATAAAATTTTTTAATTGTTGCAATTGTTGATCTAAATTATTTCTTAATCTATCTAATTCAATGTCATTTTCTAATTCCTCTGCTCTAATAATCTCATCAAATTCATCAGTATAAACTTTATAATTTTTTTCAAATTGAGTTATTGAAGAAATAAATTTTTTCTTATTTGACGCGTTATCATTTTCCACCTCCATTTCTTGTTCTCCTTCTTGATCTGCACCAGTAGTTGAATTTTCTAAATCAGGTATAGCAGCATCTAACGAAATATCTAACTTTTCTTTGTTTATCTCTTCTTTTTTTTCACTTTTTGTTTCAGAGCTATCGTCTTTTGTGTCTTTTATCTCTGAAGAATTATTTTTCTCATTATCCTCAAACTGCTCCTCAAGCCCCATTTTTTCAATTATCTTTGAGATTAAAGAATTAAAATTTTTTTGATTTTCGATATTTTTTTTAAGTAAATCAATTTTATTTTTAAATTGTTTTTCAAAATTTTTAGTAACTTTAGAAAAGTTTTTACTTTTATTATCGAAAAAAATTTCTCTTAAATAAGTTTCAAAAACTTTGGGAATTTGAGCTTTATCTTTTTTTAAATCAGATTTATCTAGATTTGTATTATTATAATTTTGTAGATTTTTTTTAATACCTTTGAATTCTTTTGATCCTAATACTTCGTATCTAATTTTTTCAGCTATACTATAAAGTTCTCTTGATATACTTCCCTTAGGCTCAAAGATTTTATAAATTTTTTTGTCACTAAATCTTAATTTTAAAGATTCAGAATCTGCTAAAGCCCTTATTTTTAAAAAGTTTATTTTATTTTCTTTATTTAAATCAGGTAAAAAAATAACATCAGTTTGCGCCTTATTTTTTTCGTTTCCAAAAACAACTTCAACCTTTTCTTTTTTAGAAAGGGATTTTATTGTAGAAGCAATAGCTGTTTTGAAATTTTGGATAATATCGTCTTTTTTAATCACTTTTACAAATTAACATTTATAGAGGACTCTGGTAAATCCTCTCCGAAACATCTTTGATAATACTCTGAAATTATTTTTTTTTCTATCTCGTCACATTTGTTTAAGAAAGTTACTCTGAAAGCATAACCGTGATCTTTAAATATATTAGCATTTTCTGCCCAATGTAAAACTGTTCTCGGGCTCATTACTGTAGAAATATCTCCATTTATAAAACCTTTTCGCGTCAAGTCTGCAACTTTGATCATGTTTGACAATTTTTCTTTACCATCTTTATTATTCATCTTCTTATTTTTAGCCAGTAAAATTTCAAATTCTTTTTCAAAAGAAAGATAATTTAAACTTGTTACAATATTCCACCTGTCCATTTGTCCTTGGTTAATTTGCTGTGTTCCGTGATAAAGACCACTCGTATCTCCTAGACCTATTGTGTTTGTTGTTGCAAACATTCTGAAAAAATCATGTTGTTCAATAACTTTATTTTTATCTAAGAGGGTAAAGTTCCCCTCACTCTCTAAAATTCTTTGAATTACAAACATTACATCTGGTCGTCCTGCATCGTACTCATCAAAAACAAGTGCAACGGGATTTTGTATTGACCAAGGTAGTATACCCTCTTTAAATTCGGTTACCTGTTTTCCATCTTTCAAATTGATTGCATCTTTTCCAATTAAATCTATTCTACTTATATGACTATCGAGATTTACTCTTACACATGGCCAGTTTAATCTTGCAGCTATCTGTTCAATATGTGTTGACTTGCCAGTCCCATGATATCCTTGTATCAAAACCCTTTTGTTGAAAGAAAAGCCAGCTAATATTGCAAGAGTCGTATCTCTATCAAATTTGTAGTCTTGATCAATTTTTGGGACGTACTCATTTTTTTTTGAAAATGCGTCGATTTCCATTTCACTGTCTAAGCCAAAAGTTTGTCTGACTGAAATCTTGATATCAGGTTTTTGCATTAACTCACTTGATGACATATTTATTTTTTTCCAAATGTTAATTTTAGCTGACTATAAGCCAAAGTTATTTTTTTTAATTTGTCTTCATATTTTGTATTACCTTGATTTTTATCAGGATGATATTTTTTTACAAGTGATTTAAACTTTTTCTGAATTTCTTCCCATTTTGCTGACAAATTTAGACCCATAATTTCCAATGCATCCTTATCATTCTGGTTAAGTTTAGATTTCTTGTATTGGAAGTAATTTTCTGTCTTAAATATATTCAGTTTATCCTCAAGAGCATTTTGCCATAGTATTCTAAAAAAATTTTCAGAGGACGAAAAACTCTTTGTTGACTTGTGCCACGTTATGTCAGACTTTAAAAAAAATTCGATCTCATCTGATGTCATATTTTCAAAATAATTCCATTTTTTGTTGAAAATTTTGATATGCTCCAAACAAAGCAATCTGTATTTTTTACTATTATCTCTCTCAACAGGGGCTTTAAATTTACCTATTTGATCACAATTCTCCCAATCACAAATGATTTTCATATTTTAATTATTTTTATATAATAAATTTCTCTAAATGGAAAACTTTTTAATATCTATAAAAAAAAAAATAAAGAGTCAAATTGAAATTGAAAGTATCAAAATTTTCGATGATACTTTTAAGCACAAAAGCCACAAAAGTTTTATAAGTGGTAAATATCACTTAAGGTTAGAAATTTTTTCAAAATACCTTAAATCATTACCAAGAATTGATGCACAAAAAAAAGTTTTAAATATTCTAAAAAGAGAAATACAGGAAAAAATTCACGCTATTCAAATAATAATTAAATAATACTTTTTAAAAAATTTTTGATATGAGCAGATCCAATTTTTTGACTGCCTGGAAGAGTGGTGCGCCCAATACTTTTTAATAGCATTAAGTTAATCTTCTCATCACTATTCTTTTTATCCTTTTTCATCAAATTTATGAATTTATTTAAATTATTTTTTCTTATTAATTTATTGAAATCATATTTAAGGAAGTTTCTATCATAGATATTAAGAATATCTTCTAAAGTCTTTTTATTGCAAATTTTTCGGTAAAGTGAAAATCTGGTTGCCAAAATTATTCCTATCAATACAGCTTCTCCATGATTAAGATTTTTTTGGTATTTATTACTTGTTTCAAGAGCGTGAGCAAAAGTATGTCCAAAATTTAATTTCATTCTCAAATTTTTCTCGTGAGTATCTTTAATAACAATCCTTGATTTTATTTTACAGCTTGTATTTATTGCATGAATTAATTCATTCTCCTTTTTATTAAAAATTTTTGGTGTATTTTTTTTTAACCAAACAAAAAAACTCTTATTATCAATTAATGAATGTTTTAATATTTCGGCATAGCCGCAAACCATTTGTCGACGATTTAAAGATCTTAAAAAACTAATATCAATAATTACCGCCAAAGGTTGATAAAAACTTCCAATTAAATTTTTACCATTTTTTGAATTCACTCCAGTCTTACCACCTATTGCAGAATCCACCTGAGCAAGCAAAGTTGTAGGGACATTAATAAAATTAACCCCTCGCTTTAACAAACTAGCAATAAATCCAGAGAAATCTCCTACAATTCCCCCTCCAACAGAAATTATTAAATCAGATCTATTAAAATTCTTCTCTGTAAGTTTTTCAAGGTATAAATTTAAAGAATCAAAATTCTTGAACTTTTCGGAGGGATTAATTTTAAAAATGAAAAGTTCGTATTTTCTTAAAAGTTTTCTCAATTTAAGTAGGTATTCACTAGGAACATTTTGATCAAAAAAAATTGCTACATTTTTTGTACTAGGAGAAAGACTCCGAATTTTTTTTGGAAGAATATTAATTATATTTTTACCAATAATTAAGTCATAGTTTTTTTTATCATTTTTTATTTTAACTGAGATTTTTTTCATAAATTTTTATTATCTTTTCTACAATAACCTTTTTGGCAATACCACTACAATTAATTTTGTAATTAGCTAAAGAGTAAGTATTAAATCTTTCATTAAAAATTTTCTCCATTTCTTTAGGTTGATTTTTAACGTTTAATAAAGGCCTTTTTCTTGATTTAATTACTCTTTCGATCAAGATTTTTAAATTTACATGAAGCCAAAAACTCTCACATGTTTTTAATATTTTACCTCTAATAATTGGGTTTAAAAAAGCACCACCACCAAGCGATATCACCACGCCATTCTTCTCTAAAAATTTTGAAGTAATTTTTTTTTCTAAATTTCTAAAATAGGCTTCCCCTTTAATTGTAAAAATTTTATCAATACTTTGCTTTTCTTTTTTTTCTATCATGTGGTCAATATCGTAAAATTCTGTCTTGAGCCTTTGTGCTAGCATTTTTCCCACAGAGGATTTACCAGATCCCATCATTCCAGTTAAAACAAGGCTTTTTTTCAAATATTATCCTAAATTTAAAATTGATTTATCACAAATTTGTCTTAATTATTTAGTTTAAATATATTTTTTTATGATGCAACTTAAATTAAGACAAAAAAAAAGTATTAAAGACTCGTTCATAGGATCTTTAATTAAAATTATTTTAGCTTTTATTTTATTTATTTTTGTTATTTTTGTTGTCGAAAAATTCGATTTTCCGTCACCAAAACAAAATTTTAAAATTGATATAACTAATGAAATTAATAAGCTTAAGTAGCAAAATTTGCTTACTAATTCTTTTAATTCTTAAATGTAACATAGTTTACGGTGAGGAAGAAGAAGTCGATATTTGGAAAAATAGTAAAATAAAAAAAGATTCAAAAGATATTAAAACATCAACAGAAATAAATTCTTCTGACTCAATATTCAAAACGACAAATGAAGTAAAAAATAAACAATTTATCGAAGAGAATATTGAAAATAGAGAAAATGAAATTAAAGTTTATGGAATATATGATCCTGAAGATAATAATTTTAAATTACAAATGTGGGCGAATACCAAACCTTCAGAAATAAAAAATATTATAAAAAGGATTGATAAACTTCAATTATCAAATTTTTCTAAAGATATTTTTATTAAAACAATGTTGACTTATTCTTATACACCCCCACAAATGAGCGAAGAAGAATTTATAGATTTAAAATTAAACTGGTTAATAAAAAATGATGAAACTACAATTTTAGAAGAGTATCTTAATAAAAATCAAGACTTTCACAATAAAGCAAAAGTAATTCAATATTTAGTCGACAGAAGTATATCTAGCGCTAAACTCAAAGATGGATGTGAAAAAGTAAATTTTATAGATAAAGAAATTAAAGATGACTATTTAGAAAAATTTAAAATTTATTGCTTAATATTTCAAAAGAAAAATAATCAAGCTCAATTATTATTTGATATCTTAAAAGAGCAAAAAATGTCAGACGATTTTTTTAATGATAAAATAAATTTCTTATTAGGAATTTCAAATAATACAACGACAAAAGTTAATGACAAAAATCTTTTATATTTTTATCTTTCTTCAATAACAATCGAAAACTTTAAATTTCAACCAAATAAACAGACTAATAAAGAAATTTGGGAATATATGAATGCCGCAAATCTAATTAAGATTGAAGATATCGAAAACTTAAGCAAAATAAATGAACTTGAGCAAGCAGCTAATGAAGACACTCTAGATAAAAAAAAGATATTTGAAATCTACAAACAAATTCCTTTTGAACTGAATATGTTAATCAATGCCGAAGATATTTATCAAACTCTAAATAATGTCCACTCAAGGGCATTAATATATCAAAAGTATCTACTATCTGATAATGTTGAAAATAAAATAAACTTATTATTCTTGTTAAAAGACTTATTTAAAAAAGATAAACTTCAAAATATTTATACAAGATTTTTAAGTGATAGTCTTAAACAATTAGACCAAGACGAAATACCAAAATCCTATAAGAGCATAGTTTCTAAAAATATATTAGAAGAGGAAGAGTATAAACTCGGTAGGATTAAGTATGATGATAAGATAATTCACAAGTCAAGAATAATAAGATTTTACACAGAAAAAGGAACTTCTAAGCAAAAGTCACAAAAAGATTTAAATAGTATTTATAAGAAGATAAAAAGGAACAAAAATTACTTTTTTTCAGCTAAAGATTTAGCACTTATTGAGTCTTTAAAAGAAGATGGTTTTGAAATTCCAAAAGATATTAATTTCGAAAAAATATCAAAAAAATATTCTATTCCTAATAATTTAATCAAGTTAGTAGAAAACGAGGAGATAGGCTTTTTAGCCTTAAAGTTAGTTGAAATAATTGGAGAGGACGAAATCCAAAATTTAGATCCTGAAACTATTTATTTCATTACACATTTACTTAACAAAATGAAACTTTTTAATTTTAGAAATGATTTTTTAATTTCTGGACTACCACTGAGAGTGTAATTATAATAGCCTCAATGGCTATAAAAAAAATATTAACAATTCCAAATCCTATTTTACGAGAAAAATCTTCACCAGTTAAAGAAGTAAATAGTGAAATTAAAGATATTTTAAAAGACATGTTAGAAACTATGTACAATGCACCAGGTATTGGATTAGCAGCTATTCAAATAGGAGTGCCTAAGCGTTTAGTCGTAATGGATATTTCAAAAGAGCCTGAAAAAAAAACCCCAATGTTTTTTGTGAATCCAGAAATAATCTCGAAATCTGAGGAGCTTTCTACTTATGAGGAAGGATGTCTATCCATACCAAATCAATTTGCTAAAATCCAAAGATCAAATTTTTGTAAGGTAAAATTTTTAGATTTTAATGGAGAAAAAAAGGAAATAAAGGCAGAGGGACTATTATCAACCTGTATTCAACATGAAGTAGATCACTTGAATGGTATTTTATTTATAGATTACTTATCAAAATTAAGAAAAGATATGATAGTTAAAAAAGCGTCCAAACAAAAAAAAGATCAAGAAAGAATAGTAGTTTAAATTCAACATGTCATTTCAAATTATATTTATGGGTACACCCGAATTTGCAATTGATACATTAGACTCGATCATTAAAGAAGGTCATAAAGTAATTAGAGTTTACACTCAACCACCTAACAAAAAACAAAGAGGTCAAAAAGTTCTAAAATCCCCAGTTCATTTAGCTGCTGAAAGACTTAAATTAGATATAAAGACCCCAAATAATTTGAGCGATAATGAAGATTTTTTATTTTTTAAAAATTCTAAAATTGATATTGTAGTAGTTGCAGCGTATGGAAAAATAATTCCTGAAAAATTTTTAAGATTACCAAAAATTACTTACCTTAATTTGCATGCCTCGTTACTCCCAAAATGGAGAGGAGCCGCACCAATAGAGCGATCGATTTTAAATCTGGATTGTGAAACAGGAGTCTCAATTATGAAAATAATAAATAAATTAGATGAGGGTCCATTCATGATTCAAAAAAAAGTAACAATTGAAAAAGATACTACCAAAGGAGAACTTGAAAAAAAATTATCATTAATTGGAGCTGACGCAATAATTGAAGCGTTAAAAATTATAGCTCATGGTAATGTAAAATTTACAGAACAAGATCACTCAAAATCTTCATATGCAAAGAAAATTGAAAAATTTGAACTGAAGATAAATTGGAAAGATAAAGCTAAAAATATAATAGCAAAAATAAATGCTTTTAATCCAAAACCTGGTGCGTGGTTTTTTTTTAAAGAACAGAGAATAAAAATTTTGAGAGCAAAAGAAATAAATTTAAAAGGAAAACCTGGTGAAATATTAGATGATGATATGACAATAGGAGCCGGTCAAAATTCCGTAAAGATTCTAGAGCTTCAAAAAGAGGGCAAAAGTGTTTTAAGTTCTAAAGAATTTTTAAGGGGAAACAAGTTTCAAAAAGGGACCCAATTACCTTGAAAATCTTTAATTATCAAATGATAATAGAATATGATGGCTCCCAATTCTATGGATGGCAAATTCAAAAAAAACGTAATTCAATACAAGGAGAAATTCAAAAAGGTTTAAAAAAAATATTTAAAAAAAAAATTAAATTAATAGGGTCAGGAAGAACCGACTCAGGTGTCCACGCTCTTGCTCAATCAGCTAATTTTAAGATTAACATGAATATAGACTGTAAAAAAATTAAGAACAGAATAAATTACTATTTAAAAGAAAAAAAAATTTCGATAATCTCCATAAAAAAAAAACCACCAAATTTTCATGCAAGATTTAGTGCTAAAGAGAGAGAATATAGGTATGTCATCATAAATCGTGATAGTCATTTAACTTTAGAATCTTTAAAGGCATGGCATGTAAAAAAAAAACTCAGTATCAAAAGCATGAAGAAAGGTGCAAAAATTTTAATTGGAGAGCATAATTTTTCAACATTTAGATCGTCCTCTTGTGGTGCAAAATCCCCAATAAGAAATCTTAGCAAAACAAAAGTTACAAAAAAAAAAGGAGGAGGGATATGTTTACAATTTACATCTAAGTCATTTTTACAACAACAAGTAAGATCAATGGTTGGGTGTATAAAATACCTGGGTGAAGGAAAATGGAATCTAAAAAAATTTACTGAAGTTTTTAAGTCTAAAAATCGCTCCATGTGCGCACCGCCAGCTCCCGCTCATGGCCTTTATCTTTACAAAATAAAATATTAATTTATTTTAATCCGTATCTTTTAAATGAGCTAATTGAGATATTAATTATAGATAGAAAATTTTTCATAATCGATAACTTATTAAATTTTGAGTTTACTATCCATATCCAAAATAAATTTTTAAATTTATTACTTTGTAGAGAGTTTTTCCTTACTTTATAAGTAGTTAAAAAATCTTTTAAACCAAAACCAATACCAACTTTTTTTAAAATTAAACATTTAAAAAAATAATCTTCACAAATTTTTGTTGGAGTAAAATATATATCTTTTATCAAATCTCTTTTAACTATTATTGTGCTTGTGGCGATTGATGTATTATAAATAAAATCCTCAAAGGAAATTTTTTTTGGCGCGAAAACTCTTTTAGTTATTTTTTTATTCTCAAAATATGCTAAGTAATTAGTATAAGAAAATTTTAAATTATTTTTCCTCATAAATTTTAGTTGTTTCTGTAATTTATTTTTTTTCCAAAGATCGTCGGAATCTAAAA
>CETL01004142.1_pt1 | contig 12889 bp, 11 predicted proteins | sample 356371 | NCBI WGS metagenome assembly CETL01 (sample SAMEA2622518, study PRJEB7988) | marine metagenome | biome: marine biome (ENVO:00000447); feature: surface water layer (ENVO:00002042); material: "saline water (ENVO:00002010), including plankton (ENVO:xxxxxxxx)" | depth 5 m | reverse complement strand
GATCCGGAGCAGGTTCTTTAGTAGCCTATTCTCTAGATATTACCGATTTAGATCCTATTGAGTTTGATTTAATTTTCGAAAGGTTTTTAAACCCTGACCGAATATCGATGCCAGATTTTGATATAGATTTTTGTGAGGAAAAAAGAGACAAAGTATTTAATTACTTAAAACAAAAATATGGAAAAGGTGTAGCACATATAATTACTTTTGGTAAATTTAAAGCTAGAATGGCTCTTAGAGATATTGGTCGTGTTCTGGGACTACCATATGGTCACGTTGATAGAATTTGTAAAATGATACCTTTTGATCCTTCTCGTCCATTAACATTACAAGAGTCAATAAATCGCGAGCCTAGATTTCAAGATGAAATTAAACAAAATCCTAAAGTTAAAAAATTAATTGAACTATCTTTAAAATTAGAGGGATTGAATAGAAATATGGCAACTCATGCTGCAGGAGTTGTTATAGCAGGTGAAGAATTATCAGATCAAATCCCACTTTATATTGATCATACTTCTAAATTACCTTTGCCATCTACCCAGTATGATATGTACTCTTCAGAGAATGCTGGGTTAGTAAAATTTGATTTACTCGGCTTAAAAACTCTAACTGTTATTGATAAAACTGTTAAAATGATAAACAAAAATAATAATAATCTCGATATATCTAAAATTAATCTAAAAGATGAAAATGTTTTTAATTTATTATCTACAGGTGAAACTACTGGTTTATTTCAGTTAGAAAGCACAGGTATGAGAGAAGCGATAAAACAAATGAAACCTAATAAATTTGATGATATTATAGCCTTAGTCGCCTTATACAGACCTGGACCTATGAGCAATATTCCAATATATAATGATTGCAAGAACGGTCTCAAAACTCCTGACTATATACATCCAAGTATAAAGAAAATTTTGGAACCGACCTACGGAATAATAATATATCAAGAGCAAGTAATGCAAATTGCTCAAGCATTAGCGGGTTTCTCTGCAGGTGAAGCCGATATATTAAGAAGAGCAATGGGTAAGAAAAAAAGAGCTGAATTGGAAAAGCAAAAAGAGAGATTTGTTAACGGTGCAATTCAAAATGGTATAAAAAAAGATTTAGCTAATTATATTTTTACAAAAATTGAGCCATTTGCAGAATATGGATTTAATAAAAGTCATGCTGCGGCGTATGCTTTGATAGCATATCAAACTGCTTACCTAAAAACGTATTATAAGGAAGAGTTTATTGCATCCACTATGTCTACTGAAACTACGAATACAAGTAAATTGAGAGAATTTGTAGATGAACTGAAAAGACTAAAAGTTGAAGTAGTAAGACCAGATATAAATGAATGTTTCGCAGATTTTAAAACAGTAAGAAAAAGGATTTTATACGGTCTAGGAGCAATCAAAAATGTTGGCAGCGAAGCAATTACTAATCTTATTGAGGAAAGGGAAAAAAATGGAAAATTTAAATCTCTTATGGACTTTCTAAGAAGAGTAAATCCTAAAGATATTAATAAATTGCAACTCGAGGGTTTAGTTAAATCTGGTGCATTTGATAAAATTGAAAAAAACAGAAAAGGTATTTTTAACTCTATACCTAAAATGATTCAGCTCAACAAATTATTTTATGATGAAAAAATCAGTAAACAAAGTAATTTATTTAATATAAAAGATGAAACAAAAAGTGAAAAATTTATTTTCGATAATAACTCTGTCTGGGAGTCGAAAGAATTATTAAATGAGGAATTCAAATCCTTGGGTTTTTATATCTCGGACCACCCATTAAATAATTATTCGAGTATTTTTCACCAATTAAATATAAAGCCTTTTAGAGATTTTATTACAGATCATAATAATGAAGGTATTGTCGCTGGCACTCTAATGTCTTTGAAAGAGAAGAAAAGCTCCAAAGGAACACCTTTTGCGATCGCAAAATTTAGTGATAATTATGGAGAGTTTGAACTTTTTATATTCTCTGAATTATTAATACAAAATAGAGAGATCCTAAAAGAGGGGGAGTCTTTTGTAATCACTTTATTTAAAGAGGCTAAAACTGAGCAAAAAAGAGTTAATGTAAAAAAGATTATATCTTTGGATAATCTTCTAAATAGTAATTACAAAAAAGTATCAATTGAAATTAACGATAATTCTAATTTTAATGAGCTTAAGAAGTTATTAGAAACAAAGGGTGAAACTGAGATAAAAATCGTGCTTAAAGAAAACGATAATAAATTCACTTTTAAACTTGAAAATTTGAGAAAATTTGATTTAAAGCTATTTAATGAGGTAAAAAATAGACAATACGTTAAAAAAATAACATTCTAAACGCTTGCTTTTTTTCAAAATAGATTATATCAAAGTTTGATTTCGCACACAACTTTTAGGGCTATTGCCCCCCGGTCCAATATGGAGCAGTTGTGGTGGATTAACCGGAAAAAAAATGAAAGTACCAGAAGTAAACATAAAACAACTTTTAGAAGCAGGCGTGCATCTTGGCCATAAGACGCTCAGGTGGAATCCAAAAATGAAAAACTATATTTTTGGAGAAAAAAATTCTATTCATATTATCGATCTTACTCAAACTGTTAATTTTTTAAAAACAGCTCTTTCCGAAGTACATAAATGTATTTCGGCTGGAGGAAAAATTTTAATAGTATCAACTAAAAAACAAGCATCCGAACAAGTCAGTTCTTTAGCAAAAGACACTTCTCAATATTTTGTAAATTATAGATGGTTAGGAGGAATGCTTACCAATTGGAACACCATACAAAACTCAATAAAAAGAATGAAACAACTAGATGATCAACTCTCTAAAGACAATATGGGTTTTACCAAAAAAGAGATTATAAAGTTTGGTAAAGAAAGAGATAAGTTACAAAGATCACTGGGCGGAATTTCTGAAATGAAAAAACTACCAAATTTGATATTTATAATAGATACTAATATAGAGTCTTTGGCTGTTAACGAGGCAAAAAAACTTAATATACCAATTATAGCTGTTCTAGATACAAACTCAGACCCAACAGGAATAGATTTTCCAATCCCTGGAAATGATGACGCAAGAAGATCAATTAACTTATATTGCGATCTCTTAAAAAATACTATTAAAGATGCAGAAAAATTTATAGAAAAAAAAGTTGAAGAAAATAATCCGCTAAAAAAAGAAAAAAAAAACAACAAAAATAGTTCGATAAAAGTTGAAAAAAAAACTCTTAAGCAAAAATAATTATTTTTCAAATGTCAAATAAAGCTTTATTAGATAATGTAAAAAAACTCCGAGAACTTACTGGAGTTGGTTTTAAAGATTGTAAAATTGCGATTGAAGAAAATAACGGTGATTTAGATAAATCCGTGGAATACTTAAGAAAGAAAGGTATTGCCAAAGCCTCAAAGAAAATGGGAAGAAATGCTTCAGAGGGGCTAACACTTTTACATGAAGATGATGGCAATGTAGCAGCTATAGAAATTAACAGTGAGACAGATTTTGTTGCTAAAAATAAAGATTTTATAAATTTTAGCAAAGAAATTGCAAAAATAAATTTTAATGTTTCTGGTGATTTAGAAAAAATGAAATCTTATAAAATGAAAAATGGTGAAACAGTAAATGATAATTTAGTTGCATTAATATCAAAAATTGGAGAAAAAATTACAATTAGAAGATCTAAATTTTTTAACAATCAAGGGGGTAAAAATTATTTTTATATCCATTCAGCAATTGAAAAAAATATTGGTAAGATCATTTGTATTGTTAAAATTTTAAATAACGAGGACAATGATCTGGGTCTTAAAATGGCTATGCATATAGCAGCATCAAACCCTTTATCCATTGATAAGAATGACTTGAAAAAAGAGATAATTGATAAAGAAGAAGAGATTATAAAAGCTGAGATACAAAACTCGGGAAAAAAAGGTGAAATTGTAGAAAAAATAGCTAAGGGGAAACTTAATAAGTTTATTTCAGATAATACACTTTTAAACCAAATTTGGATTCTTGATCCACAAAAAAAAGTTTCTGATATTCTTAGAGAGAAAAAAAAGAATTCAGAAATCAAAATCGTAGACTTTATAAGATTTAAGGTCGGTGAAGGGATATAAATGATAGCAGAGTTTAATGAAAAAAATTATTCTGTTAAAATGAATAAATCTATAGAGTCTTATAAAAAAGAAATTTCCACTCTAAGAACAGGAAGAGCGAATGCTTCAATGCTAGATATTGTAAAAATAGATGTATATGGACAAATAATGCCAATAAATCAACTCGCAACAGTTTCTGTTCCTGAGCCCAGATTAATTTCAGTCCAAGTTTGGGATAAGTCGAATGTTACTTTAATTGACAGTGCGATTCAAAAATCTGAACTTGGAGTTAACCCACAAATTGATGGACAAATAATAAGAATAAGAATCCCTGACTTAACAGAGGAAAGAAGAAAGGAAATGATTAAAATTTTAAAGGGAATGGCTGAAAAAAGTAAAGTCTCAATTAGAAATATAAGAAGAGAAGCTAACGAAGATTTAAAAAAAAAACTTAAAGAAAAAAAAATTTCTGAAGATGAAAATAAAAATTTTGAAAAAAGCACACAAAAACTAACTGATGATCATATTCAGATAATTGAAAAGATCACAATCGATAAAGAAAAAGAAATTTCTCAATTATGAACCAGCTTAACCACGTCGCATTCATTATGGATGGAAACGGGCGATGGGGAAAGAAAAGAAATAAAGGAAGAAACTTCGGTCATTTTAAAGGTGTTAAGACAGTAAAGAAGATTGTAGAAGCTTCAATAAAATTTAAGATTCCAGTGGTGACTTTTTACGTATTTTCTACAGAAAATTGGAAAAGGCCAAAATCTGAGATTAACTTTTTGTTTAATCTCATAAAATCATATTTTAAGGACGAATTAAATAATGTTATCAAAAGTGGAATAAAAATTAAAATTCTTGGTGAATTAAAAAATTTACCTAAAAAATTACGAGATATATTAAAAAATACTGAGACAAAGACAGAAAAAAATAGAAAAATAATTGTTAACCTTGCATTAAATTATGGCTCGAAAAAAGAACTCGTTAACACTTTTAAAGGAATTAAAAAAAAACAAATTACAGAAAAAAGCATTAGTGACAACTTATATACAAAAAAAATGCCAGATCCTGATATACTAATTAGGACTGGAGGAAAAAAACGATTAAGTAATTTTATGTTGTGGCAACTCGCATATGCAGAGCTTTATTTTTTAGATAAACTATGGCCTGATTTTATGCCAAGTGATTTAAAGAATATAATAAAAAAATATCAAATTACAAAAAGAAATTATGGAGGCATTTAATTGAGTACAGAAATTAAAAAAAGAATAAATACCGGGTTTTTATTATTACTTGTTTTAACTTTGATGTTTATAAGTAAAATTTTTTATCTATTTATTTCTTTAGCAGTTTTCGCTTTGGCCATAATTGAGTTTTCAAAGATATCAAAAATGATTTATAGAAAAAAACCAATCAATCAATTTTTTTCTAATACTGCATTTTCATTATATATGTTTTTTATCTTAATGATATTTATTATTAGTATAAATGATGTTCACTTAAAGATCATATTATTTATGATATTATTAATCTGTGTTGCCTCAGATATAGGTGGAATATTTTTTGGAAAAATTTTTAAAGGACCCAAACTCACATCTATAAGTCCTAAAAAAACTTTTACTGGAAGTTTAGGATCTTTTATATTTTCAATTTTAACAAGTACAATTTTGCTAAGCTATATTTTCAATACAAATCAGATAGATAACATCTTGCTAGGTTTTTTGATTTCTTTAAGTGTACAAATTGGTGATTTATTTTTTTCATTTTTAAAAAGAAAATCATCAATAAAAAACACAGGTAATATATTACCAGGGCATGGTGGTATATTAGATAGAATAGATGGAATAATATTAGGTATTCCAATTGGTATACTTTTTGTACTTATTTTAGTGTTTACAAAATGAAAAAAAAAATCTCAGTTTTAGGATGCACGGGATCTATCGGAGACACTGTTTTTAAATTAATAAGAACAAAACAAAGGGAGTACGAATTTTATATTCTTTCAGGTTATAAAAACTATAAAAAGATAATTTATTTAGCTAAAAAATTTAAGCCTGTTTATTTCGTCATTTTTGACCGCAAAACTTTTTTTAAAGTAAAAAAAAAATTAAAACAGTCGAAAGTAAATATATTAAACTCAGAAGATTTCCAAAAAAAAAAATTTCTTAAATCTAATATTTCTTTAACAGCAATACCTGGAATAGCTGGGCTAAAACCTACAATTAAAATAATAAAATTCAGTGATAAAATCTTAATTGCCAACAAAGAATCCGTGATTTGTGGATGGGATTTAATAAAAAATGTAGCAAAAAGATCTAAAGTTAAAATTTTTCCATTAGACTCGGAACATTTTTCAATAATGAATTTGCTTAAAAGTATAAATAAAAATGATATTGATAAAATTTATCTTACAGCATCTGGAGGGCCATTTTTAAATTACTCATTAGATAAAATAAAAAAAGTTAAACCAGAACAAGCGATCAATCACCCAAAATGGAAAATGGGAAAAAAAATATCTGTGGACTCTGCAACATTAATGAACAAAATATTTGAAATTATTGAAGCAAGTAAATTGTTTTCCATAGAATTAAAAAAAATAGATATTTTAATACATCCTCAATCTCTCGTTCATGCTGTTGTAAAACTAAAAAATGGTCTTACTAAATTACTTTATTTTGAAACAGATATGATAATACCTATTGGCAATACATTATTTGGAAAAAAATTTAATATAAATGCAATAAGCAAACTTCTTAAAAATAAAAAAATTGAAAACAATTTAAATTTTTATGACGTAGATAAAAAGAAATTTCCAGCCATAAAGCTTAAACCTATATTGAACAATTATGCTTCTTTACCAATTATCATAAATGCAGCAAATGAAATATTTGTTGATCAATTTTTAAAAAAAAAGATTAGATTTTGCTCGATAATTAATTACCTATTTTATCTTTTAAAAGACCCAAAATTAAAAAAATATGCTATAAAAAAACCCACTAAATTAAAAACCATTTTTGTTATTGACGAATGGACAAGAAATAAAGCTATGGATATTTTAAAGAAAAAAAAATGAAACATTTAATAATATTTGTATACCTACTTTTTTTTAGCAATATTTTATCTGCTGAAATTATTAAAAAAATTGATATTTCAGGTAATGAGAGAATAAGTGATGAAACCGTAAAAGTATACGGAGAAATAAATATCAATCAAAATGTAGACAATTTAAAAATTAATGAAATAATTAAAAATCTATACTCAACGAATTTTTTCGAGGATATTCAAATATCCGTTTCTAACAGCACTCTTTTTATAAAATTGGTTGAATACCCAGTTATAAATGAAATAATTATTATTGGCGAAAAAACTGAAAAATATAAAGAGGAGATAAAAAAACAAATCAAATCAAAAAAAAACGGCCCATTTGTAAAATCTTTAATTGCAAATGACGAAAATACAATAAAAAAATTATACGGGTCCTTAGGTTTTAATTTTTTAGAAGTAAAATCTAAAGTTGAGACTTTTGAAAAAAAACGAGTGAATTTATATTTTGAGATAGAAAAAGGAAAAAAAACAAAAATTTCTAAAATAAATTTTAAAGGAGACAGAAAAATTAGGGATAGGCGTTTAAGAGACATCATTACTTCACAAGAGTCGAAATTTTGGAAAGTGATAACAAAAAATACTAGATTAAATAGATCAAATATTGCACTAGATAAAAGATTACTTACTAATTATTACAAATCTATTGGTTATTACGATGTCAAAGTTTTATCTGAGATAGTTGAATTGAAAGAAGATTTTCAAGCTGAAATAACTTTTAATATTAATGCTGGAACTCGTTATAGAATTAGTAAGATAAGTACTAAAGTAGATCCAGTCTTAGAAAAAAAATTATTTCTTCCAATGAATAAAGTTTATTCCAAAGTAATTGGAAGTTATTATTCACCATTCATAGTTAAAAATATTTTAGACGAATTAGATGAAATTATAAATAATGAAGATATTCAATTTGTTGAACATAATGTCAAAGAAATTGTCAATAAAGAATCAATAGAAATTGAAATCAATGTATTTGAAGGACAAAAAATTATTGTCGAAAAAATTGTAATACTGGGGAATACTGTAACAAATGAAACAGTTATAAGAAGTTCTTTTTTACTGGATGAGGGTGATCCGTTTAGTAAGCTCAAAGTTGATAAATCTGTCTCTGAATTAAAAAGCAAAGGAATATTTGCCTCAGTTAAGTCAAATATAAAAAATGGAACTATGCCCAATTCCAAAATAATTGAAATATCAGTTGAAGACATGCCGACAGGTGAAATTAGTGCTGGAGCAGGTATAGGTACGAACGGTGGATCTTTTGCATTTAATATTCGAGAAAACAATTGGCTGGGCAGAGGTATAACTGTATCGGCTAACGCAGATGTAAGTGCAGAATCCGTAAGGGGTTCATTGGAATTTGTCGACCCGAATTATAACTTTACAGGAAAACAGCTTTCTTACAATTTTGAAAATATTAAAAATGATAAATCTGACTCTGGATACGAAAATAGTATATTAGGAGCCGGGTTTAATCTTTCTTACGAAAGATTTAAAGACATATTTTTTAGCCCTGGTATTAGTTTGACTCTTGATGATTTAACCACAGATTCTTCGGCATCAGATTTATTAAAAAAGCAAGCTGGCACCTCAACAGATGCTACTTTTAATTACTCGCTGCGTACTGATAAGAGAGATAGAAGATTTATGCCAACATCAGGATATTTAACATCTTTTTATCAAGAACTACCTTTATATGCTGATCAACCATTTATCAAAAATTCATTTTTTTCAAGTCATTATAAAGAATTTAGCGATGATATGATTGGTGCATTAAAATTCAGCGCTTCTGCAATAAATGGATTAGATGACGAAGATGTAAGAGTTTCACAAAGACTAGGATTAAGCACAAAAAGACTACGAGGGTTCGAACCTGGAAAAGTTGGGCCGGTGGACGGAACTGATTATATAGGAGGAAACTATACTACATCATTGAATTTAGAGGCCAACTTTCCTAATTTCTTTCCCGAAAAGAGCAATGCAGAGGTAGGCTTGTTTTTAGACGCAGCTAATATTTGGGGAGTTGATTATAGTGATACAATAGACGACTCAAATAAAATCAGATCAACTTTAGGTTTAAATACAAGTTGGATTTCTCCAGCTGGTCCAATGTCATTTATATTTTCTCATAACTTAACTAAAGCATCAACAGATAGAGATCAAAGTTTTACATTTAGATTGGGGACTACTTTTTAAATGAAAAATTATCTTAGTATATTTTTTATATCCTTTATTTTTATATTCACACTTGAAACAAATGTTAAAGCTAATGATGTTTATTTTATTGATTACTCTAAAGTAATGAATGAAAGTAAAGCAGGTAAGAAAGCACAAGATTATCTTAAAAATTTACTTAAAAATTCAAATAAAAAATTTAATGATAATGGAAAAAAACTGAAAGATGAAGAAAAGAAAATAATTAGCCAGAAAAATGTAGTTACAAAAGAAGAATACAAAAAAAAAGTAGAGGCACTAAGAAAAAAAGTATTTGATCTTAACAAAGAAAGAGAAAAAACACTAAAAGATATTGCGTTGAAAAGAAAAAAAGCTGGAGATGAAATGCTAAAAAATTTAAATCCAATACTTGGAAAATACATGGAGGAAAATAATATTACAGTAGTCATAGACAAAAAAAACGTGCTTATGGGAAATAAAAAATTTGAAATTACTTCCCAAATCATTGAAATTCTAAATAAAGATTTAAAGTCACTAAATATAAATTAATGTCAAAAAATATTTTTTTTGAAAGTAAAGGACCTTTTAAAATGAATATTTTATTTCCAAATATATCAAATTCTAAAATTAATATAAATGATATCAAAACTTTAGATAAGGCAGGAAAAAAAGAATTAACTTTTTTTGACTCTTTGGATTATAAAGATTTAGCTGAAAATACAAAAGCCAGCTGCTGTATAACAAAAGCAGGGCTAAAAAAATATCTACCTAACACTTGTGAAGCTATTAGCGTAAAGAGTGTTTTATATGAATTAGCAAAAGTAACTCTCAAATTTTACCCTAACGCAGACTTAGACTATCCCGATATTACTTTAAAAAAACCAAATAAATCAAAATATCCCGGAGTAAAATTTGGTAATAATGTTTTAATTGGAAAAAATGTAAAAATTGGTAAATCATCAGTAATTGGCAGTAATACTATTGTAGAAAAAAATGTTTCTATAGGTAAAAATTGTATTATAGGTTCACAAATTATGATTAAGAATTCAATTATTGGCAAAAATGTCGTTATACAAGATGGAGCAAAAATAGGACTTAAAGGTTTTGGATTTATACCAATAAATGAAAAAAATTTAAGAATTCCACATATTGGCAAAGTATTACTTGAAGACGACGTTGAAATAGGAGCTTCATGCACAATCGATAGAGGTTCAATAGGTGATACTATAATAGGAAGAAATTCTTTTTTAGATAATCAAGTTCATATGGCACATAATGTTAAAATTGGAAAAAATTGTATGATAGCTGGACAAGTTGGATTTGCAGGCAGTAGCACATTAGGAGATAATGTCTCAATTGGAGGCCAAGCAGGCATCTCTGGACATCTTAAAATTGGAAATAATGTAAAAATTGGCGGTGGAAGTGGTGTAGTAAAAGATATACCTGATAATAATGTAGTAATGGGATATCCAGCAGTTCCGTTAAAAGAATTTTTGAAAAAAAAATTAAAATGATTAAAAAAGATAGTATTAATAGAGAAGAAATAGAGAAGTTACTTCCTCATAGAGCACCGATGCTATTAATAGATAAGCTTACTAAAATAGAACATTTAAAGTCAGCTACTGCAATCATGAATGTTAAAAAAGATGGATTTTATGTGCAAGGTCATTTTCCAGGTCAACCGGTTTTGCCTGGAGTTTTAATTGTAGAAGCTTTTGGTCAAGCCGCTGCAGCATTAACGGCCTGTGGCATAGATCCCAAAGAGTATGATAATAAATTAGTTTATCTAATGAGTGTTGAAAAAGCTAAATTTAGAAGTCCTGTCTTACCAGATTGTGAGCTCCATTTAGAAATAGAAGCAATTAGATCACACGGAAGAGTTTGGAAATATAAGGGGACAGCTAAAGTCGATGGTAAAAGGATGGCGGATGCAGAGTGGTCAGCGACGATAGTTGATAGAAATTAAAATGATACATAACTCAAGTGTAATTGATAAAAAAACAAATATAGGAAAAAATGTTAAAATTGGTCCTTTCTGTTACATAGGACCAAATGTGGAACTACAAGAAAATGTTGAACTCATTTCAAACGTGCATATCGAGGGAAATACAAGAATCGGAAAAGGTACAAAAATTTTTCCTTTTGCTAGTATCGGAACACAACCACAAGACCTAAAGTTTAAAGGAGAAAAAAACAGTCTAGAAATAGGTGAAAATAATTTAATAAGAGAATATGTAACAATTAATCCCGGCACAGCAGGCGACAGATCTAAAACAACTATAGGAAATAATTGCTTATTTATGATTTCTTCACACATAGCTCATGACTGTGTTATTGGGAATAACGTTGTTATTGCAAACAATGTTCCCTTAGGTGGACACGTTATTATCGAGGACTCTGTTGTTATTGGTGGTAATTCTGCAGTTCAACAGTTCACAAGAATAGGAAGATTGGCAATGATAGGGGGCATGACAGGAGTTCTTAAAGATGTGATACCATTTGGTCTATCATTTGGTAACAGAAATTACCTACAGGGTATAAATCTAATTGGACTAAGAAGAAAAAAATATGAAAATAAAAAAATTTTAGAACTGGATACAGCTTATAAAAAAATTTTTTCATCTAAGAAACTTCACGAAAATTTAGCTAAAATTAACGGTGAATTTAAGGAAAACGATTTAGTTAAAGAGGTTATAGATTTTATAGCAAAAGATAAAAAAAGGCCTATTTGCACACCATTAGCTAAATAATGATTGGACTAATATTCGGAGATACTGATTTTCCAAAAGAAATATTAAAAAATATTAAACGAAAAAAATTTAAATATATTATTATAGATTTAAGCAAAAAAAGAGCTTTCAAAAAAGATAAAAATTCTAAAAGAGTATCTATGGGTCAATTTGGAAAAATCATAAGTTTACTAAAAGAAAAAAAATGCAAAAAAGTTCTTTTTGCTGGAAAAGTTAACAAACCTAAATTTTCAAATTTAAGACTAGACTTTAAAGGCGTTTATTATATGCCACGAATTATTAAAAGCTCTAAGACTGGTGACGCAGCTCTTTTAAAAGAAATAATTGATATTTTTAAAAAAGAAAAGATTACTACTATAAGTTCTTTGTTTTTTAATCCAGAGCTAACTTTAAAAAAAGGTATTTATACAAAAATTAAACCAAGTAGCGTTGATAATACTGACATAAATAAAGCTATTTCAATATTAAATAAACTGAATAAATATAACTTCAGCCAAGGTACAGTAGTCAGAAATAAAAAACTAGTTGCGATTGAAGGTAGAGAGGGTACTCAAAATTTACTTAAAAAATTGAAAAATAAGAAATTGATAAATAATGGAGTGCTAGTCAAATTTCCTAAAAAAAAACAAGATTTAAGAATTGATTTGCCAACTGTTGGATTAAAAACTTTAAAACAATGTAAGTTAGCAGGCCTCAGAGGTCTTGTTGTAAAGAATAATCAAAATGTTTTTTTAGAGAGGAAAAAATGTATTAATTTCGCAAATAAAAATAAAATGTTTATTTTATCAA
>CETL01145127.1_pt1 | contig 12908 bp, 10 predicted proteins | sample 356371 | NCBI WGS metagenome assembly CETL01 (sample SAMEA2622518, study PRJEB7988) | marine metagenome | biome: marine biome (ENVO:00000447); feature: surface water layer (ENVO:00002042); material: "saline water (ENVO:00002010), including plankton (ENVO:xxxxxxxx)" | depth 5 m | reverse complement strand
GGTCCGGGTGGACTTCCTCTCGATGGTCCTGGTGGTCCTCCTCTCTTGGGCGGTCCTCCTGAGCTCGGACCTGAGGGTCCTCTTTGACTCGGCAAATCGATAAAGTCTTCATCTTCAAATATAGCTCCGCAGTGAGGACAACTTTTGTCAGAATCCTTTACTAGTCCGTCACAAACCTCGCAAGCAAACATTTCCTCACCTGAATCGGTTTTTAGTTCATCATTACCATCATCACCAATTTTGTCGATTGTCCCGTCCTTTGACCTAAATAGGTTAACTTCAACAACTGCGCTAAGACCCTTAAGCGCCACCTCAGTTGAGATTGCGTGTTCAAATGCGGATGAAAGGTTGTCTGGCGTATCCAAAACTCTTCCATCATCCACATAGGTCACATTTACTGATAAGATTCCATTTTCCAACTTTATTTGGGGAGTTTCGACAGCTACGCCTCTTTTTCTAGCCACTCTGCGGACCGCTACCTCTGACATTCTTCTATAGAGTGCTTCGTCCCCTTTTCCATCTTTTCCAGACCCAATAGCATTTGCTAAAAATTCTGCAGCGCTAGCATCGTTATTTCCACCTTTCAAATGTGCAGGTAACTCTGTTCCAATGGAAGATAGAACATTTGCCGCTGATTCTTGGTTCATTTGTAACCATTGGCTTCTGCGTTCATTCTTGACAGCTCTTTCAGCCTCGGCAATTCTGTTCACCATTGCATCCGTTGGAGACAATGAAGGGTTGTTAGAAATTGATAAACCTCCAGCTTGATTAACGGGTTGATTCTGATTTATTTGAGTAATATTATTTCCTGGGATTTGTTGAAAATTCTGATCCTGCATCGGGCCAGTAAATGGGGTGACGTTGGATTGAGGGATTGGTTGACTAGGCATCCCAGCAATGTTCTGATTTACTTGATTCATTATTTCCGGCATCATGCCAGGTGGCATTCCTTGATTGGAAGTTTGGTTTAGATTTTGATTTATTATTGCCTCACCAGAGACAACACCAAAATTTCTGCCACCGCTTACATCTTGACCTGCTAAACCAACAGCGCCAACTCCCGGAAGGCTGCCTGCTTTGCTCATGTCCTGCCTTGAACCACATTCCGGGCAAAATATGCTATCGTCCGGAATCTCTTCAAAACAGGTGCTGCATTGCATACTATCCCCTTGGCCTGTCGCCGTGGTTATTCAAAATAAACCCTTGCTATCAATCCTAAGCTTATGTTGACGGGTATCACCACAAATCGAATAGGCATACTATCTCATATTGGACTTAGAGATAAATTACAGCAATGAATGTAACTCCGATATTAAAAACCGATAACCAATGGGGTGAAATGAGGAGAGTGATTAACATTGGCTGTTCTAGTTAATAAGGACATAGACAGATTACTTGAGTCCACCTCTCGCTCCTTTTATCCAACTTTGAAATATCTGCCCAAAAAAATTAGAGGGCAAATCGGCTTACTATACCTCATGGCTAGAGTGGCAGACACAATCGCAGATTCGAAGCATGGAGAGACAAAGGTACTTCTCAAGGCTCTCCAAGAATACAATGATTTTGCTCAAGGAAGAAGTTCGAAATTACCGGACTTTGCAGATCTTGCAGAAATTCAAACTAATCAGAGTGAGGCCGAATTATTGAGGAATGTATCTAAGGTAACGGAAGGTTTGAATGATTATGAAGAACAAGATAAGGCTATGATTCTTGAATGTTTAGACACAATAGTCAGCGGTCAGACACTAGATTTAGAGAGATTTGGACCAGCAAATGAAGGCGATAAAATCTCATCTTTGAAATCAAATCATGAACTCGACGATTACACATTTAGAGTTGCTGGATGCGTTGGAGTTTTCTGGAGTAAAATGTCACTTACTCACATTATAGAACTCCCTCCAGAGGAAGAGGAAGAGTTTTTCATGAAAGGAATAAGATTTGGTAAGGCTCTACAAATGATAAACATTTTACGAGATATTCCAGAGGATTTACGTTTTGGTCGTTGTTACATACCCGGAGAGGCCTTGGAAAGACATAATCTAGAACCCGGGGACCTACTAAACAAGGAAAATATTGACAAATTCAGACCGCTATATGATGAGTATTTAGAGCTCACAAGCGACCATCTAGACGCCGCTGTTGAATATATCAAAATGTTACCTGAGGGACAATTTCGCCTCAAGGCATCTACAATGCTACCGGTGTTGATTGGTCAGAGAACTGTAACACTGCTTAGATCAGGTAATATCCTAGACAAAAGTGAAAGAATAAAAGTAACTAGAGATGAGATAAAATCCTATGCAAAAAAACTATTGAAAGCCCTAATTATTCCAGGCGGAGTAAGAAGATTATTAGATAAAAACAAAAATTTGTAGGGACAAAAATTCATAATACCTACTTCAAAGTTCTAGAATTATAATCATAGCCATTCTACCCTCACACTGATAAATAAGAAAGGGCACAGGAGTTTTGAGCGACATGTTGGAGCGCCGGAAACCTTTGGACCTACTCATTCCACTGAAGGGAGGTGCTTCAAATGAACAGGTGCTCAAAAAAGATGGAATTACGGCAGCAGAAAGACTTCGAGCCGCTGTAAATCTAACTGCTGATGCGGTCAAAGCAGTAAGTCTCACTGCAATGGAAGCTCTGAGAGAGGGTGCTGCTTTCATTGGAATAGTTGGTGAACAGGATGAGTTAATTGACCCATTCCACCATCTAGATGCGCCAATATGGGCTAGAGATCCACCCGTCGAACTACTTAAATTAGCATATTCTTATTGCGAAGAATTAACTATGCGAGAGGCAGGAAACTTTTACCATTCTTTCAAGTATCTTCCCGAAGAGCAAAGGCTGGCTATGTGCGCTGTTTACGCTTTTTGTCGCAGAGCAGATGATATTGCAGATGGAGATTGGCAGGATAGATTCCCCGGGTCAAAAGGTGAAATGGACCCCGAGGCTGTTGCATATAGACAAGAATTAGAAAATTTGCAGCAAAAAGATACTATTCTTAAAGAAGACCTCTACCTTGAAAAAATTACTCAATTATTCTTTTTCCGCAAAAAACTGTCTACTTGTTATTCGACAACTAGTAGCACAGATCCTGTTTTCTTAGCACTGAAAGACACTGTAAATCGGTACGATATTCCAAGAAATGTCTTCGACGACCTAATCACGGGTATGGAGGACGATCTGTATAACAATCGATATCGCACATTTGATGAGTTATACCTCTATTGTTACAGAGTAGCTTCGGTAGTCGGATTGATGTGCATTGAGATATATGGGTATGACGATGTAAGAGCTAAAAGATTCGCAGAGTCTTGGGGAATTTTTATGCAATTAACCAACGTTTTGAGAGACGTTGGCGAGGATATTCAAAGAAATCGAGTTTATCTGCCTCTGGATGAGCTGGAATCTAATGGTATACTAGAAAAGGAACTCAATGGAGAAGTTGTTCTAAACCCATCTTGGGAACCTTATGTGCATCACTATGCTAAGAGAGCTCGTACATACCTAGAAGAGGCAAAGCAGTTACTTCCATTACTTCCTAGAAGGACAAGATATTCTCCGGCAGCAATGATAGCGTTTTACGATAAAATACTCAAACAGATTGAGAGGCAGCAAGGCGATGTTTTTACTAAAAGGGTCAAACTGAATAAATTTCAAAAGCTTTCCTTGGCCGCTGCTGTATACTTGAGACACAGATTCATTCCAGGATGGTTAAATCCTCTATGGACCGGGTTGTCGAAGATAGGTATCTTACCAGATGTCTGATGGAAGGGGGGGTGATTGGATGGAAAAACCATCCAAAATCAGAAATTTGTCTTTGGTTATTCTTGGTTTCCTACTATCACTTTCAGAACCCATAATCCTACTAGCATTAGGCAGGGACCTTCCTAGCGCTTTGTGGCCTATGGCCAATAGATCCCTTGAGCTGACCTACTTTCTGAGAACTTGGCATATCGAGATATTTGCAATATCACTCTTATCCCTACCATTTATTTTTTTGAGAAGTTCAAAACCAAGCAAGTTTGAATACTATCTAGCTTGGATATCTATGGGCCTTTGCATTGGTCTAACTTTGCTATTTGTGCTGCTTGATTATGCTTTTCTTAGAGGTGCATTTGTTTTACTGCCGACTTGCTTAGGAATTATTCTATTGTGCTCATATTTTATAGCATTCGAGATGCGAAAATACAAGCTAAATTATCTCAAATTAGATGTAAAGAATTTGTCAAACGTTTTTGTTGTATTTCTAGCAGTATGGTTGATATCACCAGGTATTACCTCAATGGCAGGGTTGTTACCTTCTCCGCCTGAGTTATATTTAGCCGATGGTCAGTATGGTGTAACTACTAATGTATATCAATATCCGATGCCAGAGGAAGTAGCAAGAATTCAAGGTGATTATGAGGAAGACGTTGTATTCTCTGTCTATCTTTCAACCCCCGAGGATGTTACACATCAAATACCACTTGCAATAGTTTTACACGGATTTGCAAGTCCATTCTTTGATTCATACAAAGATTGGGTCATGGAATTATCATCAAGAGGTATGGCTGTTGCATTTATCCAATATCCTTCAGATGTTATGCCAGAGGGACATGATAATTATACTCTTGAAGAAAAAGATGGTATGTCCAATCATCCATTTCACGTACCAAGAATAATTGCTATAGAAGCAGCACTTGAGCAGCTAAATAGCTCATTGCCTGAGAATGTTAACAAAGATCACATTCTTGTTGGTGGGCACAGCCTAGGAGCAGGATATGCGTTAGTTGTGTTGGATCGCATTTTAAGCAAGGGATGGGGTCAAGAGACTGTGTTTGTTAGTTTAGAGTCCTCGTATGCTAGACCAGTTCAAGAGGATCTACAAATCGGTGCTATGAATTTGCCCGAGGAATTCCTAGCACATGTCGTGGTAAGTGAGGATGATTTGAGTGTAAATGACTGTTTTGGGGTGCATCATCACGAACTCTTAGGTCATGGTTCATTATTTATCGAAATTCCAAGCGATAAATATGGTTTCCCTCGTCTAGTTGCAACTCACTACATACAGGCGACTGAGACACATGATACACATGCTGACTGGGGATTTTACAGGAGAGTAGCCTACCAAGCTGAATGGTTAGTAGAAAGGACTCTTGGAGACATTGAAAATGCTCTATTAGCGAAATCAAAATTGATTGATTCTGACAGTTTTAGGTTTATGGGGGAATGGTCTGACGGCAGAGCAGTAGAGCCACTAAGGACATACGCGGACCCATTGAGTAGTCCAAAATATGATCATTGTTCTAATTGGGTTGGACCCTAGTCAAGAATTACTAGTGAACGCTTGGATTCCTGTGATGTATCTTCCTAAGATTAGATTGTGTATGTCATGGGTTCCTTCGTATGTCTTGACAGATTCTAGATTAGCCATGTGTCGCATTACTGGATATTCATCTAGTATTCCGTTAGCGCCGTGAATGTCTCTAGCGACTCTAGCGATCTCTAGTGCAATATCTACATTATTCATCTTTGCAAGGCTAATTTGTTCATTGAACCAGGTTCCATCGTCTTTCTTTTTGCCAAGGTGGTAAGCAAGTAATTGTCCTTTTGTAATTTCTCTTAACATCCAAGCCAGTTTGTTTTGAATCAGTTGATATGCAGCAATCGGTTCACCAAATTGGATACGTGACAGAGCATAGGTCTTTGCCGAATGGAAACAAGCCATTGCAGACCCTAATGCTCCCCATGAAATTCCATATCTTGCGTTATTTAAACATGAAAACGGCCCCTTGAGTCCCTTAACGTTTGGAAGAATTCGGTTCTTTGGAATCTTACAGTCTTGCATCACAAGTTCACTTGTGACACTAGCTTTTAGTGAGTGCTTACCCTTCATCTCGGGTGCGCTGAAACCTTCGTCGCTTTTTTCGACGATGAAGCCTTTGATTACACCGTCTAATTTGGCCCAAACAACTGCAACGTCTGCAATAGTTCCATTTGTTATCCACATTTTTGCGCCGTTGAGTAAGTAATGGTCTCCCATATCTTCAGCTTTTGTTATCATATCTCCCGGATTTGAACCATAATCTGGTTCTGTCAAACCGAAACATCCTACCATCTCTCCGGTAGCTAATTTTGGTAAATAATACTCCTTCTGTTCTTCGGTGCCAAAATCCCAAATTGGATACATTGCTAGGGATCCTTGAACACTAGCAAATGAGCGTAATCCAGAGTCGCCTCTTTCAAGTTCTTGACAAATCAGTCCATACGCTATGTAAGACAGTCCAGGACATCCATATCCCTTAAGTGGAGCCCCAAGAACGCCCATTTCTCCAAGGGCAACTCGCCACTCGTCAGGGAATACTCCCTCCTCGCAGGCATGCTCTATATTGGGTATTACTTCTTCATCTACCCAATCTCTAACCATGTCTCGAATCATTATTTCTTCTTCGGTTAACAAAGACTCGATATCGTAGAAATCAACGCCCTCAAACTTCTCCATGAAATGTGGCGATAACATAGGCCTCATGAAGGTTAGGGACTTATTGCTCACTTCACTTATTACGCTTCGTTAACTTAGCGTATTTCCGTTGTAACCAAGGGCTATTCCAATAAATCATCCCAAAGAAAACTCCGAACACGCAAACAACGAGTAAATACGCTAAAAATTCAGGGAATTCGTCTTCTACATTTTCGCTTAAGGGTTCAAATGAAACAACCTTTCCTTGACCTGTAATTAAAAATCCGGAATTTTCTGCATTTTCCCAAGCCACAGCATACCTATCAGCGCTAAAAAATACGTCAACTTCAGCAGCATCTCTATTTTCAAACATCAAAAAAGCCTCACCTGAGTATTCGGTCCAACGCACCATTCCCAACGGCCCCAACGATATGATCGAAGCGAAGTCACTTCCTGAATTGTCACCTGTAAAATCTCCTGTCAATTGGCCAAGAACTACTATTTCTCCAAGCTCAGATTTGGAAGTATCAAGTAAATCGATACTAATCCTTGCAACTTTTTTCCCACTAGCAAACGCCGTGCAGCGATTTATTCTTGGCTCCTCGCAACCTACACCCATCCACGTGTGCGAACTGGAGTCAGCAATCCATGATACTGAATCTCCCTGATCGATAATTGCTATACCGTCATTTAGGGAAGTAACAACGCAAATATTGTCATTTGGCAGGCAATCGATGTCGCTAATCCTTGATGTAGCTTGATTATCTAATAATGTGAAAGTATTAGCGTAATATCGCCACAATTCACCATCTTCAGTACCGATGTAAGCAACAGATGATCCAGGTGTGAACTGGATGGCGTTAATATCCTTACCAGCCATCACAGAAGACCCCTCCGCTTCACCCAGAGCATAATTAGTAGAATTAAATCTGAGGATAACTCCAGAGTCTCCTACCAAAACAGCACTCAAACCACCCGGGTGCCAAGTTGCATCGTTGATGTCATGAACGGTTTCATTTTCTAATTTGACATCATATTCTTGTTGATTAGCATTTTTTGCTGATATCAAATGTACGAAACCCTCCTCTCCATAAATAAGAACATTTGACCCATCTGGTGCTAACTCCCCTCCGTTTATACCGATATCAAAATTAGCAAGTTCCCTCTCAATTTTTACAGAAACTGTCGAATCAGGTAAAGATGCACCAACCGTCGCTAGAGTCATTATACTGACGAGTATTAAGGCCCTGCGCATGATTCTGCGAATATTTATGTTTCAAAAAGGCCGCGCTCAAAGTTGTCGTCTGAAGGTAGTCCTTATTTCCCCGTTGTATGTGGGGGTATCATGGAGAGATTTGAAGTAAAGCGTGGCATAATCAAGACTATGGGTGGCAATGCAGGCCTCGCAAAGTTAGCGACTGAGCATTTTAACGATGTTGTTGTAGATAGTGATGGAGTTTTCAATGCCTCTTTTGCTATTTTGACAAGTGTAACTGCAAATTACACAGAGGAAGGCAAACTTTTGGTAGACGTCGACCAAATGAAGGGTGATGAATTGTCAGAATTCCTATCTAAAGACGGGGGAAGAGAACTTGCTATGCAATCTCGCTCGAGATGGTCTAGTTTCTTAGATCAGGCAACTGGTTACAACGCTAAGCAGAGAGGAGACAAAGCGAAAGAACAAGCAAAGAAATTTTCCAAGGCACGTTCGGCAATCAAAATGGCTCACAAGTCCATTGAAATGAGTTCAAGTATCTCTCAAGACACTATTGACAAAGCACACGAAATGATTGCTGAGTTGGAAAAAATGATTGAGGAAGGAAATGCCCCATCTGAAGGTAAGGTCAAGAAATTAAACGACTTATTGTAGTTCAGGTGATACGATGGATGGGCTTAAAGAGAGATATGGAAGAGTTGCAGAACTCGATCAAAAATCTCTCTCAAGACTCAGGTTGATGATTGATAGCGTTGACGAGTCTATAGGAATAGAACACCTTGTTGATTGTCTTGCGGATAATACATCCGCTGGTGGTGATGGTATCATTAGGTGCTATGTTGGGTTTGAGCCATCAGGAAAGGCTCACATTGGATGGAAAGTACTCTCAATTCAACTAAAGCGAATGCTGGAAGCAGATGCAAATGTCCTCATTTTTCTAGCGGATTGGCACGCATGGGTCAATGATAAATTCAACGGCAATATGGAAGACATTCAAACAACAGCAAGATACATGGAGGAGACATTTAGGGTATTATTGGGCAATCCTCCTGAAGGAGAGGGACCTGGGGAGTTAAGATTTGTTTGGGCTTCGAGTATTATGGATTCTGGAGACTACTGGGCAAGAGTGCTTAGGTGTTCAAAAAATATGAGCCTCGCAAGAGTGAGAAGGACCTTCTCAATTATGGGAAGATCAGAAGACTCATCGGATGGCGACTTGTCTAGGTTTTTCTATCCGGCACTGCAAGCAGCAGACATATTTGAGATGAATATTGATGTTGCAATTGGAGGTATGGACCAAAGGAAAGCACACATGTATATGCGAGATGTTGCGGATAGATGGGGATGGTATAAGGCCACATGTCTGCACACACCAATAATATCGGGACTCAAATCATCTGGTGCAAGAATGGAATCATTCGATCATAAGATGAGTAAATCAGATCCTAACGGTGCGATACTTCTGCACGACAGTGAAAAAAAGCTTGCAAAGAAGATGCGAAAAGCCTACCTTGACCCTGAAAATCCAGCCTCCCCTGTTTACGAACTGCTCGAGCAAATAATTTTACCAGAGTTTGGAAAGGTCACAGTTACCCCAAAGCCAGAGTTTGGAGAACCTACCGTTTGGCATGACATAGAGTCTTTCAAGAATGCAATCTCTGATGGTACACTCCATCCTTTTGACGCTAAAATGGGAGTTGCTGCTGGTATTTCGAAAGGTTTGCGAGCCGTAAATGAGTATTTTGAAGAAAATTCCGAAACGCTGGACCGTGTAAATCAACTAACTAAGTGAATAGAAAATATTCATGAAGCGATTATACTTGGCGAAATTTACCCCCGTGGTAAGAGTTGTCAAAAATGGCCAATATTGTAGTCTTAGTAAAGAGAGTTCCAGATACAAACGCTAGAATTGCTGTGAATGGAGATAGAGTCGACCTGTCCGCTGTCAAATGGGTCATAAGTCCGTATGATGAATTTGCAATTGAAACAGCACTCAGGCACAAAGAAGCATCGGGTGGAACCGTAACCGCTCTTACATTAGGGTCTCCTGAGTCAGATAAGATTCTAAAAGATGCAAAAGCCATTGGTGTCGATGAAATAGTCCGTGTCTGGAATGATTCTTGGCATGAAATGGACTCCAATTCTGTACAATCAGCCCTCGCTTCTTCGATTTCGAGTTTAGGAGCAGACTTTGTTTACTGCGGGAAAACCGCCGCAGATACAGGAGCTGGCTCTACTGGACCGGGAATAGCGGAGAGGTTAGGCTGGGCAAGTGTATCAAATGTAGTTGATGTTTCCTTTGATGGAGATGTAGTTGTAGAGAGCCCAGTAGAAAACGGTCAAGCAAAAATTAAGATTCCTAGTAGTGCAGTAATATCTTGCGACAAAGGAAGCATAAAGGTGAGAAAACCGAATGTAAAAGGGATAATGATGGCCAAGAGAGCTCAAGTAACTCTCATGGATGCTGAAGTCCCGAGTCCAACCGTAAGCATTGTCTCCCAATCCATGCCAGAGGCCAAGCCTGCTGGAAAGAAGTTTGAGGGTGCATCATCCGCCCAAGAAGTAGCAAAATTGTTGCGTGATGAAGCAAACGTAATTTGAGGTGTAAAAATGACAGAGAGTATTATCATTGCAGAATTGAATAAAGGAAAAATTGCAGATGTAACAGCGGAATTAGTAAGTGCAGCAATCAAACTAGGTACAACGCCTACCCTTGTTGTTCCTTGCACGGACACATCCTTAGCCGATTCAGCAGGATATGAAGGAGTATCGAAGACAATAGCAGTCAAAGGTGCATGTTTTTCTAACTATGATGCATCTTCTTGGGCATCAGCAATTGATGCTGCATCTCCTGCTGGTATATTGCTAGTCGCTGCAACTCCTCAATCGAAAGATTTGGTTGCTAGAATCGCAGCAAGAAGAGGCATTTCTGTTGTTCAAGATGTAGTTTCAATAGAAGGGATGAACCTTACAAGTCCAATATACTCTGGAAAAGCTCTCCAGACAGTTTCTCTTTCTGGGGATTCTGCAATTTCTATCAGAGCAAATGTATTCCCAGCAGCATCATCGAGTGCGGCGAATGTTTCAGTTGTCGATCAGTCAGCTGATGTTATGACTGCCGTTCAAGAAGTCATTGCCCGAGCATCAACCAGATTAGATGTTTCAGAAGCTAACATAATCATATCAGGTGGACGAGGCCTAGGTAGTCCAGATAACTTCTCACATTTAGAGAAAATAGCAGATGTATTAGGTGCAGCAGTTGGCGCTTCTAGAGCAGCTGTCGACACTTGGGAGGAAATTCCTCATTCAATGCAGGTAGGACAGACTGGAAAAACCGTTAATCCAAATCTATACATTGCAGTAGGAATTTCTGGAGCAATACAACATTTGGCAGGAATGAGATCTTCGAAATATATCGTTGCAATAAATAAAGATGCAGACGCACCAATCTTCTCGCATGCTGACTATGGTATAGTCGCCACTTGGGAAGAAACTCTTCCTGTGTTAGAGAGTGCTCTTTCATCCATGATGTGAAATTCACATCATGAAATCGCTGGGATTAAACCGGCCTGTCAGAAAAGGATTAGTCCTTTTTTCTATACCTACTTCAGTCATAGGTCCATGTCCTGGGTGAACTATTGTATCTTCACTCAATGTCAGGATTCTATTTTTTATCATCCGCAATAGTAACTCCATATCTCCACCAGAGTTTGGTAGATCAGTTCTCCCGATAGACCCTTGAAATAGGGCATCTCCAGAAAATAGATGGTCTGGCCCATCAGAGTTTTTCAATCTTAAACTACAACTGCCAAGGGAGTGACCCGGAGTGTGAAGTATCTCAAAATCGAAACCTGCAAATTCGTAAGTATCTCCATGTTCCCAAGTGTTTTCAGCAATAGCCGGCTTTGGAACCGATATACCCCACCTTGCGGCGGATTGTTGAACAAGACTTTGCAAGTGAAAATCATCCTTGTGAAGCCACCATTCTAATCCATAATGCTCTTTGAAAAAGGGAATATGTCCACTATGGTCAAAATGTGCATGCGTATTTAGTAAAGCAACTACATTTCTTCTCCCGTCATACTTGCCAATTAAATTGTCGGGAGTTCCTATTCCAGAATCTATCCACTGAATAATCCTATCAGAATCTCCTCCGCCATCTACAATTATTGTTTCGCCTGAGTCGGTATTTGTGATTACACTACATCTTTGTTCAAGGGGTGTGACCATGAAATGTGCTATCGAAATATTAGTTTGCATCTTACTCAATCCTGATACTCACTGAATCCGACGACCATCTATCATCCTTGTCTTTAATCCTAAGTTCTAGTCTGTGAAGACCTATTGGTAATCTTACTTTCACTATTTTGGAATCTGAGATCTCCCTGCCTGAATCATCAACCCAAGACCAGGAGATAACCCTCTCTTGTGGATCGATAGTATCACTTCCGTCTAGAGTGATAATTGCCGTTCCATCATCGCTTGATTGAACAAATTGGTCGCCTCCAGCATTTGCGGTTGGTGCAACAATCTCATCAGCATCGAGTGATAGTGCCAGCATCAGGTCCTCCTCATCTTCTAATTGTTGTTCAGAGTTTATTTCGTCATTTAGAGCATCAAGTAAACCGGATTGGTCTGGTTGCTTGCCAAGTGAGATTCCTGCTAAATCTTCGATTGATATCTCATTTCCGTAAAGTTCCTGTGCATCAATTTCTATTGCTGGAGCCTCTCCCCAGTCATCAATTGAAGAAGATTCTTCAACTACTGGAACAGCCTCAACAGTTGCGTCAATAAGAACAACAGGTTCAGATTCAGTAAAGTCATTTTGATCACTGCCTCCAATTAGAACAGATTTACCCTCACTATCCGATGAAACATATTCAACCATACCTTGTGTTTCTACGGACCATTTTATACCGTCTTTTTCGATTTTATGCAGATGAAACCAGCAACTAGCTAAGCAGTATTCTCCATAGTTCAGGATAGTATTCACAGGATGTTCCAACTCGGCTACTACCGCATCAAGAAACATTATGCCACCCATATCCAAACCCATCCAAGGACCGTCAATAGAAATCACTCTTCGTCGAACATCAAATCTTCGTTCCAGATTCCCATTGGTCCAAAACTCAACCTCAAGCGCTTCTTCTTCACCTGGAACCAACCCATGACCTTCTCTCGCTACCACTAAGACTTCATCATTCCACCCTATCGCAGTTATTCTTTCTCCAACATCTCCTCTTT
>CETL01145401.1_pt1 | contig 12929 bp, 1 predicted proteins | sample 356371 | NCBI WGS metagenome assembly CETL01 (sample SAMEA2622518, study PRJEB7988) | marine metagenome | biome: marine biome (ENVO:00000447); feature: surface water layer (ENVO:00002042); material: "saline water (ENVO:00002010), including plankton (ENVO:xxxxxxxx)" | depth 5 m | reverse complement strand
CTCGCCTCTAGTGAAGGTGGCGAGCGAAGCATAATTGTAATCACAAATGGCAATAATACGAAAATTGAAGATTGGTTAGATGATTTCTCAGGAGCCAAATCTATGGATTTGCGTATAGTCGCTGCTAAAGAAGAAGCTTTGCTAGCAGCCGAGGAAGGGGCAGGAGTTCTATCTGCAATGTTTCTTGTATTTGGAGCATTTACAATTGGAGCAGGTTTGCTACTGGTTCTAACCATAATTATCATGCTTGCAAATTCAAGGAGAATGGACGAGGGGATTATTAGGGCTATTGGAATGAAACGCTCAGACATGAGATCCCTCGCTTTAATGGAGGGAATGATAAATTCCTCAGTGGCATCTTTAGTTGGTGGATTATTCGGTTTGTTGTTGGCTTGGGTAGTAGCAATGGCCTTCAGTAGTGTCTTCTCAAGTGCTGGCGCTGATGGAATTGAGTTTTCATTTTCGCTGCAGAGTATGCTCGTAGGAACATCAGTTGGCTTTTTGATTGCGATGTTTACACTCTTTACAACTGCGTTCTGGACTAGTAGACTCAGTATTGTTGAGGCTCTTAGGGGACTTTCACCTGCAAGAAAGCGTGGTATACCTTGGTGGCTTATATTGTTCATGATTTCGTCTTCGGGAGGTGGATTATTGTGTGGATTGTCAATATTGACAATTGATTCAAACTCGCCACTTAGATTCGCTCTGTGGCATCTTTCTGCATCTTTGTTATTAGTTGGAATAATTCCAGTTTTCACATTTGTTATACCTCATCTGAAACAGATGAAAATTAGAAACACAGGTCGCAATACAATTTCGGTAATGGGTATTTCGTTGATACTTTGGGCACTCACTCCAGACTCATGGACTCCAGTCGATTCGGGAGTAAAGCCGGACGAAGTTACGTTTGCTATTCAAGGTATGATTCAGGTTTTTGCAGGAGTGATGATTCTTACCGGAATCGCCCCTAGGGTTGCTTCTTGGCTAGTAGAGCATTCACCCTTATCGCGAAAATTTGGCGCAGTCACTCGAGTATCACTTGCACATCCCGCATCTACTCCTTTGAAAACTGCTGTCATTATGGGAATGTTTTCTCTAACCGTATTCAGCGTAGTAGTGTTGGCAGGATATTCTGTCCAGTTCGAAGAGCATTCAACTGGATACGTTGAGGATGCTAGTGGAGATTTCGAAATCTTACTATCATCTTCTAGACAAATACCGCTAGAGTTGTCAGGTGATATCACTGAATGGAATATTTCAAACTCTTCTAGGAATGACATAGATGCAATAGGACGAATATCTCGGGCGGTTGTTTGGGTAGAGGATGGCGATGACAGAATTCCTTACCTCTTGAGAGGAGTGGATAGTGGTTTTGTGGATCATGGAGCTATACCTATGGAAGATTGGGATAGAGCGCTGGGACAAACCCAATACGAGGCTTGGCAATCAATCAAATCGAACCCAAATATTGTGGTTATTGATAGTTCCTTTGCACTTGTAGATCCAAATACAGGAGAGTCAATATCTGGCCTAAGTTTGTCAATTGGAAAATCAATTTCGCTAATTGACATTTCCAATCCAGGAAATACTCGAAATGTCACCATAGGAGGCATTCTTTCTCAGTCGAGCCAACTATTTTCTAGCGGAATATGGATGGATAGCGAAACTGTCGATGAGCAGTTTGGTGGGGTTGTTACCAGGATTTACGTTTCTCACGACACGAATGTAAAATCAACTACCTTGGAAGAAACACTAACCTCTGAGTTGGCAGGAGAAGGTGTTAACTCATCGATAATCAAGGATGAGATCTTATTGATTCTCGGATTAGTGTTTGCAATACTGCTTATTTTCCAGGCTTACTTAGCATTAGGGCTGATTGTTGGAACAGCAGGCATAGGAGTTGTAACGTATCGATCCGTAGCTGAGCGTTCTAATGAAATTGGAATGTTAAGGGCACTAGGATTCAAAAAGAAAATGGTCACATACAGCATGATTATCGAAGTGAGTTGGACGTCGTTGATGGGAATTGTTAATGGTGCGCTCGTAGCGATCGCTTTTCATGTTGCTCTGCACAGCACTTTTTGGGAGCAGCAAAATGTCGATTTGATACTTCCTTGGAGCCAAATTTTCCTGATAGTCATCGGTGGATGGTTGATGGTTCTAATCGCCACCATTATCCCGGTAAGAAAAGCGATTAGTATATCGCCTGCAGAGGCGATTTCTGCGATAGAATAAAATCAAAAAAATAATGAAATTTTTTTTCATATTTACACATGAAATTTGATGGGCAGACAAAAATCATGATAAAAATATGATATTTTCTGCAATAATCGGTTTACTGAAGCATGAAATATCTTTACCTAATCTACATAATTTATAGGTTTTTTATGCAGAAATTGTTGCCAAGTCATAAATACCGAATAGGGCGTGGGAAACCCAACCGACCCTTTTGGAGGAGATGATAATGAGCAAACTGACCCCATTAATTTTGGCTGTAATCATGATGGCTAGCACCTCGCTAGTAGCATTAGATTGGGCTGAACTGGAAGATAAAAATATCGTAGAAGCTGATGGCCGCACTGGACCTGATGCATCTGCAACAGACATTCTGTCGCCGCGAGCGACTACAACCGACACTGTAACCGGCGAAAAGTTACACACGCTTAGAGCAGGTGAAGATGTCCACTTTGAGATGTATATCGAAAACGTGGGTGATACAGCCATCGATGAGATGGGAATCACTCTTTCTGTATACCTGTCTGAAGGTGGAGTTAGAGGTAACGTCGCCCTAGACGCGGCAGGTAACGAATTGTCTTGGATCAACGGTGACGTTGTTTGTGATGATGTAAACGTATGCCCATGGTCGACATTAGCTGCAAATGAGTTACTAGACTACGGTAGATACACGATGACATACCAAGGTTCAACTGTCGCATGGACACCAGAAACCGGAGATTACATCATAGTTGTAGAAACAACAGCGATTGGTGATGCAGACCCAGGAAACGACGTAAGAGAAATACCTGTATCAGTTGTTGATTGGACAGATGTTATCGTAGACCTAGCTTGGGACTCTGGAAAGGAAATCGAGGGTGGCTCTGGCGACAAAGCATTCACATTGACAGTTACCACCGGTGGATCCTCAGCATGGTCTGCAAGAGATGTAACGCTAGAACTGGACATTCAAGGAACTCTTGTGAGCGCTCTGGATAGCAATGGCCAAGACATACTAGGAAAGACAACTGTTGGGGGCTTAGGAAACAACACAATTACAGAAGTTTTCCGACACGCAGAAGATGAAAACAATGTCACAAATGGTAGCAGATATGTTATTGACTTCGAGGATGAATACCAATACTTCGGTGTTGTATCACCTGACACATCCGGAGAAAGTGGCGCTTACAGTATTGAAGTAAATCTGATGAGTTACACTCTATACGGTCAACTTCCAGATTGTGAGGAGACAGTCGACGACCGAAGTGATGAGAACGCAACATCGATTACCTACATACACTTCTGTGAAGTTTCACAGGGTCAAGATGATGTTGCATCAACTAGCGAGGATATGATTGAAGGCAATGTCCAAACTTTCCACGACATTGGAATAACTGGCTTAGTAATTAACCAAGGATACGCTATCGATGAAAACGGTGATGCTATTGGACAACCATCAATGCCGGGAATGACCGATGGTCCTCTAAATCCAGCAATGTCAAGCATTCAAGCATCTGTAAGGCACATGGGAAGTGATATTGGTGTAACATACGACTGGAAAGTCGCATTTACAGTAGAAAACACAATCACTGGCTCAACCATGACACAGGATGCGGACAACTGCACATTTGGATTCGGTGAAGTTTACGAACACAGGTTACTGGGTGACGACTTCGGACAAGGCACAGCTTTCGAAATGGGAGAGGCATGCATGATGTATGATTTCAGCCCGGGTATTTACAATATCTCAGCGACCGTTTCAATGGTCGGTGGAACAAATGCTGACATGTCAGCCAGAAACAATAATGCCGCAATGTATGGAATATCTGCATTAAACAACAGACCTAGTGTTTCTTTGACTGTTGAGCAAGATGTAAACACAATCGTTGCGGGTCCTGATGGAATGATCACTCTAGTTGCAGATGCATTCGATGCAGATGATGACGCTGGACTGTCTCTAGCATATGAGTGGACACACCCAGGTATGGAGACACAACTAAACAGCACGATTCTTATACCATCTGATTGTAATGGTGTAGGGCCTCAATTCTCTACATGCAACTTGATCGCTTTGACCTCAGAGTGGGCGGGAGTTAACACCTACACAGTCAGAGTTTCCGACGAATACGGTTCCTATGCTCAGGACTTCACAAACATATTCGTGTGGAATCAGATTATCGTAACAGCGGAAACTGACTCCGGAATCGGACTAACATATGATTTGACTTACGATGGAAGTTCGTTTGGTATCGACACTTGGTCTGACAGCGCTGCTTCTTACACCAAGGACTTGACAGACTTTGGATATGCAGGAGAATACAACTCAGTTGCAGTAATTGATTATTCACCTTCAACCACATACATGGCCGAAGATGTCTACGCTCAATCAGTTACAATGACTTATGACGCATCAACACTTGCTCCAACAAGTGTATTCTGGATATCTAATGGCAACTGGGCACAACTTGATGCTACAATTACCACAACAGCAACAGACGGTTCAATCGATGTAGACTTAACCTCACTCGGTCAAGTCATGCCTCAGGGAGAAATTGTCTTGATGGGTGGAGAACTTCAGGTTATAGAAAAGCCAGATGCACGTGTTGTTGACCTTGTAGCCATTGCTAGCTCAGGTGGAACAATAACTGCATCATGGGGCTATGAGGGAACAACAGTTCCTGGAATAGACTATCTACAGATGGAAATTTGCCCCTCAAACGGAGACTGCACATCTGAAAATGTAAACATCAGTCAAGTTGCGCACTCCTTAGATGGACAGACCCAAACAGAGCATGGCGTAACATACACTTACACCCTCAAGGTCTGCAATGTTGCAGATTGTCAGGATGGAAATGCAACCGCATCAGCAACAGCAGATAGCCAGGTTGATGGTGACGCAACAGCTACACAAATGACTGTGGCTAACGCAGCATCTGGAAACTCTTGGACAGTTTCATGGACAGTATCCGGAGATGCATCTGATGTAGAAGGCTGGAAGGTTTGCTGGCAGAGAGGAACATGGATGGCAGGAGATGCAATGCCTTCAACATGCACGGACGCTGGGACAGCAAGTTCAGTAGATATCTCAAACAGTGGCCAACCCTCGGGATCATACTACTTTGCTGCAATCCCATACGATGACAAGGGCAACGAAGGATATTCATTGCCAGGGACAGATATACAGCATTCAGGAGCAGTTGTAGATGACCCATGTGAGGATGCCTCTTACAAGAGTGCAAACCCAGATGAATGTTCCACTGTCGGAACATCTGACGAATCTTCAGATGGTGAAGTTCCAACTTGGACTTGGGGTGTCATCATAGGATTGGTTGTAATTGCGTTTGTAGTAGGAGCCTTCATCCTCTCCCGTGGCGGAGATGGAGACGAAGGTAAGAACTGGGATTACTGATTCCATCACCCCTACCTAAGCGACAATACGGTTTCAAAACCGAGGCTGCCAAAGTGAGCGGTTCGCCGCTCACTTTGGCTCCCCAATATTCCTTAATTCTTAATTCTAAAAACCCGGATCATTTTAATCATAATGATCTTGATTTATGCTTTTTTCAGGTGTTGTGAAATAGCGTATTTTGGCGCAAAATAATATGCTTTACTTATTACACTAAATTAGCGTATTTGGAGTAATGAAAATAAGATATTTTTGAATCGTATTAGATTTCAAGCAATATCCAAAATGTAATTTATTTTCGCTTAGTGTAATTATAAATATTGTCAAATAAGTTATCCCATAGTGCCGCAGTAATGCACTTCTCGACCTTCTTAAACCAACAATTGTTGTAATTTTTTAATTCTCTATATTTTTACATAAATCCTCGTCTTTGCGAGATTTTTTTAAAAAATATAAACTTATTTTTACTATGGTAGAAGTCTCTCTAAAAGGATATGGACCCCAATGCTCATAAGGGATACAGTACCTGATGGCACTTGCATACAGTCCGTAAGGAGATGATGACGTGATGTTGGGAAACAAAAACACGAAGAAAAAGACAATGATGGGAGGAGTAGGAATTGCCCTATTGCTCTGTGCACTAATGGTTGGAATGACAATGACCAATTTTGCCCAGAACGAAGCTCCCCAGGTAGAAGCTGAGCTAGCCGTTGCTAATGAAGAAAGCAACGACTTCATGGCTTTGCCAGATGTCTACGAGCCTGCACAATATGAATACGATGAAACCTCTGAATTAGAGGGTATGAGGTCTATGAACCAGAAGGCTTTCCTCACAGAAGATGGAAAGACCACTCTGCTAACCGCCTCAGAGCCAGTGCACTACATGAGCAGCACAGGTTCTTGGGAGGAGATAGATCTTAACATCAAAGCAACCTTGGACGGTTGGGAAGTAACTGATAGCATATATGAAGTATCATTTGCCTCTGAAGTCGCCAATGGTGTATCTGTAATGGTCCACCCTAACGTGGACCCAATCGTTACTGGTCTAAACCCAGTGGTTACAACGATTGACGAGAGCGGTACAATGGCACAGCCATACATGACAACACCTTCACAGAATGGTGTTAGCGTGGGTGGTAACGTCATACGATACCCTGTTGCAGATGGTTTCGATATCGACTACACAGTTGGTGAAGTTGAGTTGAAGCAAAACCTGGTTGTTAGAGAGCGCCCTGTTTTGGATGACAGCGCTGCATACTTCGGTCTTACCGAGCAAATGCGCCTTCCAGTCGGATATGGGCTATTCCTAGGCAATGATGTAATTCGAGAAGAGGTTACACAAACCCAAGATGAGCTATCCATACGAAACTTAGAGACAGGGGACCTACTTGCAACAATTCCTGTTCCTGTTGTAATCGAGATGGACGCAGATGAGCCATATCATGCAACATATTTTGTTCAGGTGTTTGGAAGCACGGTCTTCCTAACTACCGCTGTTGACAGTGAATGGTTAATGGATGAAGATCGCCAATTCCCATTGGCAATTGACCCATCTATCTCTGTTACTAGAAATGCTGGTGGTTACTGTTACATCTACTACGGTTACTGTTACAGTTCATCATACAGTTATCTCAGGCATTCTGGTAGCAACATATACTACATGCCTTGGCACAGATACACATTCTCAAGTGCAAACGCACTGCCAACAGGAGCTACCATCGATTCTATCGATTGGAAGCAGTATGTTAGGTATGGATACACATATGGATCCTCCTCAACAATTACCGCTACTGTAATGGAAAAGTGTGGAACAGCCTCAAGATACTCTTGGACTGTTGCATCAGCAACTTGTTCGAACCAGGCATTAACCACACTAACCACTGGCTACGGAAGCACAGCAGCCCTCCAGATGATCAGTTCTATGGGTAACTCAGCATCAGCTGGAACCTACTCAACCGGAACTGGATGGAAGACTGCAAACCTATGTAGCAGCAGCGGAACCGCTTGTTCTTCTTCAACTGGTAGTCACAACTACATAGTTAGTGCACTAACCAACGGAGGAACTGTCGGTATGAGTGCAAGATACCCAGTGGGCAGCACTGTATACTACTACTCTTACAACACAGGAAATACAGTCAGTTACTTGCAAGTAACATACTCTGGTGGTACCGATTCCACACCTCCTACTGATGGGTTTGTGCCATATTCGGGCATAACCTCATACAAGGAAGGAGAGAGAACATTCTTCACAAATCTGAAGGATAACTCCGGAATTGATACAACATCAACTGGAGCACCACATATGCATTATTCTATCAACAACGGAACTTACACAGCTGTGAAAGCAACCTCGATAGGAACATGTGCTAGCGGTGCTACCGACTGTTCATTCCGTGCAACAACAGGAAGCATTTCAACTGGAGATTATGTCAAATATTTCTGGGCATACAGGGACCTAGCCTCAACTCCCAACTTGGGGACAAGTCCGTCTGGTGGGTCTGGAAGCCCTAGTACAGCATCTGCACCAGCCAGCCCTTACTGGTTCTTTGTTGACGATGCTGCTAACGCCGGAGACGACATGAAGATGACAGTATCTCTCACTGATACCCGTGCTTACACTGGTAGTTCAGCAAGTCCAAACTTTGATCGCCAAATGACATATTACGAGGATTCCAAAGAATATGTCTTCGAGTTTGATACATCTGATTGTGGAACTGGAAGCAATTCCTGTTTCTACACCTCAGATTACTACATCTACTCTCAGTGGAAATTGAAGTGGACAACAACTCCGCCATCCGGATACAACGGCATGGGTGGAACAGTTGTAGACACTACTAACCTTCACTCTGGAGCTGATGGATACCTAACCATGGCCGCAGATGATGGTCCTGGAATGAACTTAATCTTCCTATATGATACCACTGACAACCAGTGGGCAATGGTAGGATTGGGAACTGACACCGGAATCGATGAACCATTGACCTCCGGAACTGTTCCAAACGTTCGATCCACCTATGGTTACACCAAGGCATACTTGGTAGACATACCTGGAGATATCACAGGAACGTTTGGAGAGTTTGACTGGAATGCTACATACAGCACATCAAAGGCAAACTGGATGTGTGTCGGAAGCAACGGATGGTTCTACTTCTTTAGATCCACCAGTTCTAATCCAACATGCACATCCTCCTACTATTATATCTACAGTACTAGTTACCGCTGGTCTGGATTCTCTCTTGGTGGAGGATATTACAGCCCGATAGCAAGTACCGGAGGAGTTACTTACAAGGTTGGAAAGGTTGCACCAGAGCCAGATACCACTGCGCCTCTTGTCGATCACTCTGCAATGCGAGACTCTCACTCGAGAGATCGAACATTCACTTTCGGTATTACCGATGGTGGAGAACCACCAACTGGATTAAATGTCAGCACAACAGTTGGCGTAGGTCCAACACTGACATACAGAATAACAGATGCTGATGGCACAGTAAACAACTGGGTCAGTACTCTATTATCTCCATCAGGACAAAGATCAGCATGTGCAACAGTATCATGCGATTGGAGTGCCACACTAGAAGACTTAGAGCGTGGATCTTCTGTTGAATACTACGTAACTGTAAAGGACACAAGTGTAGCAACCTCTGGAGTTAACACAAACACAACATCAACCAACTCATTCGAGGTTGGAGATCCTAACAAGATGTTCGTTGTAGAGTGGCATGACATGGGATACACATCTTCGTATCAGTGTACTTACCAAGTTGTAATGTATGATGTAACTAATGAAATTGAATTCCATTATGACACAGGATGTCAAGCATCATACGATTACGCAACAGTTGGATACCAAGATCAAACAAGAACAAAGGGTGCTACTGTAAGAACATCTGCAGGTTACACAAATGGTGCAAACCCACATCCAGCAAATTACAGAATTAGCACAGACAGTAACGGACACGCATTCGAAACTTTCGACTTAGGATTGTCCGAGTTACCAACCTATGACACTGCAATCGCAGGTTCCAGCAACGGATACCCATACGGTTTCTACTGTGTGTCTGCCTCCTATTGGAACACATACAAGGCTGGATGCAATGCTAACATAGACATGCCTGACGACTTTGTGTTCGAATACTTTGGTGTGGAATACAACGGTTCAGATTCAAAGAACCGTATCCACATCGGTAGAATGGGTAACATGTATCTGAAAGATGACGGATCAACCGCTTTAGAGCGATCGATGACATCTTGGTATAGCAACATGCCAAACCTACCATACAGCAGTAACATCTACAGCAGACCAGGTAACATAGCACCTTGGTGGGGATATTACTCCAGCTACTACTGCTATGACAACACTAACCTAGACTGTTCTGTTAGGACAAGAACCATACCGTTCGAGGGCAAGGGAACTGATGTAACCGCTGATATAACTCAGCCAACTACATGGTCTAAGATAGACTCTCCAATTAGAGTCAATCCAAGCTCAGCAAGCGGATACCTTTCCATCGGTTCTGATTTAACAATAGAACCAGGAACTGTTATTCAGGTAGCCCCAGGAAAGGGACTGTCCTTTGATGGAACATGCAGCGAGTTTAGTGCTGTTGGAAATGCCACAGAACCAATTCTCTTCGAGGGACAGCAACAAGCAACCTGGAAGGGTCTAGCATTTACTGCTGCTTGCAGCTCTGGAACCGATGACAGGCATGAATTGTCATATGTCGACTTCAAGAATACAAGCGACGCAGCAATAGTTGCCGGAAGCCGCCATGGGGCATCGCCTTCGAGCAATGCCAACGTGGGTAACTTCACTATGGACCATGTTACCTTTACAAACGTCGGAACCGCATTTAAGCACGGATCTGGTCAAGGAACCGTTTTGACAATGAGCGACTTTACAATAAACGATGCAAAGGATGCATGTTTCGACCTTGCTGAAGACTCTGTCGTTACCCTAAGAGAGGGTGAGATGAATGACTGTAACTCCAATGGAAACAGCTGGGGTGGCGCAGTCATCAACTATCCAGGATCTACCGCCGGTGCTCTGTTGATGGAGAACATCGACATTGATGACTCGCTAGTCAACTTAATCGATGTAGACTTTGCAACAGTCTGGTTGAGCAACGTCACCGCTACCTCAACTTCAACTCAGGTTGGAACAGTATTGGGAGCCGTGGGTTCAGGCACAGGATCGTCTACATACGTATCCAACATGGATGCAGATGGTTACTCTAATGCTCTTATTGAGTCTCTTGATTCAGTAGAGTTACTAGATGTAGACTTTGGAAGTGCAGACTTGAGTCTTGTGCCAGGAGGAAGTTCCTCTACCGCAGCTGGACCGTCTGGAGACAATGCAGTGATTGCCACACTAACAGCAGGCGACCTGACAATGTCGAGAACTGCTCCAACGATGGACGACATAACTGTTGGTCAACTAGCGATTCTAGGAAACTCACCAAGTAGTAACGGAATCCTAGGATCCAACTGGGATACAGACGGAATCTCTGTTTCAGGTTGTGGATTTAAGGTAATCATCGACACAGTAACTACTGATTATGTTGCAGGTTCTTGTTCGAACTCAGCATCACCAAACACAATCATGCTGTCTGATGTAACCGCAACCTACACCGGAACAATGAATGCACTATACGCACGTAACTCTGGTATAACTATCGGAGAAGGTAGCGTAACTATGCCATCGTCCTATGACAAGATGGCAAAGGCATCTACAAATGGAAGAATCGTCTTGATTGATGTTAACCAAATTGACTCATCTGGAACTTCTTCAGATTGTGAGAGTGCATCAGATTGTGATGTCTCTTCCAGTTCCTCTGGCGCTATCTACTTTGGAGGCTTAGCTACTGTCAAGGTATTCAAGCTGCTACCAAGTGGTAAGGATTACAAGGAAGGACACACAGTTCAAGCTACTGCCGTAGACGCAGGCTCGCCTTTATTCATGGTGGGTACTCACAAAACTGATGTTAACGGACAGGCCAGTGTATGGGTTCTGACTGCAAATGATGCAGGTGATACTTACACCAACCACAATCTAGTGGCGTTCGGCCCGTCTGGGCAAAACGAAACCATGGTAACCGATTCATGGTATCCAGGTAGTTTCGGTGTCGGAGACTCAATTGAGTTGAGACTCGAACCAGCTCCTGTTACCTTAAACGGAACCAATATGGATTGTGCATATCTACTGACAAATCAGGATGCAGTTTTAGGTTACGATGGATCTATTGCCTCTGGTGGAACTAACACTTTCACTTGGGAAGGTAAAGTCACAATGACTGGAGACTTAAACGTGGACGATTGTAATATTATAATGCGAAGCGTTTTCAGAGTTGCGTCAGACGCAACCAACAGTCCAAAGTTGACAATTTCCGATGGCGGATCTTTGACATTTGAGTCAACTGTGACCGACACAGGAACTCTGAAAGCATCAACCAGCACCTATCCTCTGGATTTGGATATGGATGGCGGAACATTGATTGTTGACGGTGGTGTCATCATGGATGTCTTGGGTGGTCTAAACCTAGACTCTGGTGTAATGACAGTTTCCAACTCTGCAATGATTTACGGAAACACTGGAGCGGCATCAGATGAAGCAACTGTATACGTAAACGGTGGAACGCTTGACTGGGATGATTCTACGATCATGAATTCTGGTCAAACGGGAATAGGTTTGATGGTTGAGCAATCTGCAACAGCAGATGTTGACAATATCGTTGTCAAGAATGCTGCTGTTGGAATGCACCTAGTCGATTCAGCCCCATCTGTTGACGGATTTACACTAACAGACAATGATGTTGGTATCGATATTGAGGGAAGCATGAGCCTACCTACTATCTACCGCAGTCCAAGACTATCTGGTCAAAGCACCGGATGGACAACTTATGCGATAGATATGACAACCTACATGGAAGGTTCTGATTACTTACAGGTAGGATGGAATTCAGTATACGCTGGAGGAAACGCTCACCCAAGATACAATTACGCTACTTCGAAATACTACATGATTACCGATAATTGGAATGTTGAATTGACCGACACAAACGGAAACTCATGGAACGTAACCAACTCACAGATGGATGGTTACTACCAACATGCAGCTAGCTACAACTGTAACACATACGGGTACAGTTACAACCCTGACTTTTACTCGTATTCATACAGAGAGCCTGCTGGATTCGATTGGGTTGCAACAGAGAACTCTCCAAACACTTACTACCCAATGCAGTATTGGGGATTCTACAGCCCAAGCTGGATGTTTAGCGGAGTATACACACCGCCTCAAGGATTGAGTGGT
>CETL01026555.1_pt1 | contig 12960 bp, 13 predicted proteins | sample 356371 | NCBI WGS metagenome assembly CETL01 (sample SAMEA2622518, study PRJEB7988) | marine metagenome | biome: marine biome (ENVO:00000447); feature: surface water layer (ENVO:00002042); material: "saline water (ENVO:00002010), including plankton (ENVO:xxxxxxxx)" | depth 5 m | reverse complement strand
GATCTAAAGTTGAGATTGAGATTACTGAAAATGAGGAAATTGATGTTTCACCTGAAAACATTGACCTAAATATTCTATACGAGGATGAGGATTTATTGATTGTAAACAAACCTCCTGGCATGGTGACACACACAGCAATAGGTAACTATAGTGGAACTCTTCAAAATGCTCTATTACATTATAACTCTATGTTCAAGAAATTACCCAGAGCAGGCATTATACACAGACTAGACAAGCAGACATCAGGTTCTTTAATTGTCTGTAAAAATCTTAAGAGTCAATTTATTCTCTCTAAATTTCTTCAAGAAAGAAAGATTATGAAAAAATATATGGCTGTTGTGTCTGGATCACTGAAGAACAAAATTATAATAGATAAACCTATACGTCGTCATCGAGTTAACAGAAAAAAAATGATTGTGGACCATAATGGTAAAAAAGCAAAAACTATACTACATTCTACTCTATATACACAAGATGCATCAGTCTTAGATATAGAGATAATTACTGGACGGACTCATCAAATCAGAGTTCACTTATCAGATCTAGGTCATCCAATATTAGGAGATAAGCTCTATGGCTATAGACTTAGTAGGTTGAAGAAAAATAAAAAACTTCAAGAATATATGGAGAATTTTGAGGGAATTGCTCTTCATGCATACTATTTGAAGTTTAAACATCCTTTTGATAATAAAGATATTGAAATTGAGTGTTTACCTGGGGATACATTTAATGTTATAAGGTCATTAGCGCTTGGGAAATAATATGGATGTACAAATACGAAAAATCGCTTGGGGTGCACCTAAAAACATCATAGCTTATCATTCCACTAAAATTGGTGGCTGGAGTAATGGAGCTTTTAAGTTTTCAAATATGAGTTTAGATGTTGGTGATAATCCTAAAGATGTTAAGAAGAACCGTGATTCAATGATTAAACAATTGAACTTAAATACTAAGCCAATATTTATGAAACAAATTCATAGTGCCACGGTTAGAGTAGCAAAAAGCTCAACTGATAACTTAGTGTGTGATTCGTGCTATACATCTGTGAAAGGATTACCGTTAGCTGTTTTATCCGCAGACTGTTTGCCAATATTGATTTCAAATAATGATGGAAATAAAATTGGTGTAATTCATGCTGGTTGGAGAGGACTGGCTGGTGGAATCATTCAGAAATTCCTCAAGAGATTTGCTACAGATCCAAAAGACGTAGTTGTATGGATTGGCCCTTCAATTAACCCAGAAAATTACATTATACGCGAGGATGTGTTTAATAAATTGTCTAAAATTTCTACAGAATTTTTTTCACGGACAAAAGATATAGGTGCATGGTATTTAGATTTAAAATATGTTGCTAAAATAATCTTAAAACAAGAGGGTGTTGAGAAGATTTATTTAGATAATATATGCACATTTTCTAATCCTGATCAGTACTATTCTTATCGAAGGGAAAGTCAGACTGGGCGAGTAGTTTCAATAATATGCATTGATTCTGATGATAACAATAATTAAAGATTTCATAAAAAATATAAGTCCACTAAATATACTTGTATTCCTCTTTATCATTGGCTTAGTTTATGGAGCGATAAATTTGGGAATGAAATATCAATCTTATATGAAATTTCTAAACAAAACACAGATTATTGCTGTCAAAGCCAGGCCTGTGATTATTGATACTGCTGAAAATAAATTTCGTACATTATCAACTATCAAATCTTTTCAATCCTTCGACATAACATCAAAAGTTAATGGCATCATTCATAAAATTCATTTTATTGAAGGAACAAGGATTTCTAAAGATCAAAAACTTTATAGTATTCTGTCATCCGATAAAGTAGGTATGGCTGAGATATATGCTCCTTTTAGTGGACTTATTGGATTAAGTAAAAAAAGTGAAGGGGATGCAGTAATTAAAGGTACATTTTTATCATCACTAGATAATAATAATAAAATGAAACTTGAATTAGATTTACCTGAAAGGTTAGCTCCTTTCCTGACCAAAGATATAAAAATTAGAGCAATCTCGGATAATTTATCTAATAGAAAATTCACCGCTAAATTAGACTTCATTGACACTCGCATTGATAAGAGCACTAGGACGATTGCTGCATACTCGTTGCTAGATAATGAAAGTAACCTGCTTAGACCAGGTTTGTTAATGAAGGTGGACTTAATACTAGAGAGTATAAATAATGCAATTCTAATTCCTGAAGAAGCTCTTTTAAGCATTGATGGAAAACATTATGTTTATGTCGTTAATAATGATAAAGCAGTAATGAAAAATATTACTATTGGTGTCAGAAGCGATGCTTTAATTCAGGTAACATCAGGTTTAAACGTAAAAGATAACATAGTTTATATGGGTCAGGAAAAACTTAAAGACCAATCGTTGATTAACATAGTAGATTAATATGCATATCTCTGAAACAACTGTTAATAGACCTGTACTAGCAATAGTCATTAGCTTATTTCTTATAATTTTAGGATTAGTCTCATATGATAAGCTTTCAATACGAGAGTATCCTGATATTGATAAACCTGTTATTACTGTCTCGACAATATACAGAGGCGCGTCGGCAGAGATCATGGAGAGAGATGTAACTCAGATTCTTGAAGACTCTATATCAGGGATATCTGATATAAAAGAAATTAGATCCGAAAGTCAGAATGAGTTTTCAAGTATAAAAATTGAATTTAATCTCTCACGTGACATGGATTCTGCTGCAAATGATGTTAGAGAAAAAGTTGGAAGAGCGCTCTCTAAATTACCTAGAAATTCAGAGCAACCGAGAGTATCGAAATCAGATACTGATGCTAGAGCGGTTATGTGGATTGGATTTTCTAGTAATCAGCTTACAAGCATTCAGCTAAATGATTATCTAGATAGAAACGTCATAGATCGTCTTTCCATTTTACCAGGAGTGGCATCTATAACGATTGGGGGTGAGAGAAAATATGCAGTTCGTGTATGGCTTAATCCAGATGAAATGTCTGCTAGGAATATTACAGTTAATGATGTCCTAGTTTCAATTAATCGTGAGAATGTTGAAAAACCCGCTGGTCGACTGGACTCTACTAATAGAGAGTTGGACCTTCAGATGACCTCAAAATTGTCATCCATAGGTGAATTTAAGAATCTATTAATTAAAAATATTGATGGCAAAAAAATCACTTTAAATGATATTTCTAGAATTGAGATTGGAGCAGAAACTGAGAGAGGTTTTCTCAGAGCAAACGGAGAGGATGCGATTGGTCTTGGCATTGTAAGACAAACGAAATCCAATGTTCTTAAAGTGGCTGATGCTGTAAAGAGAGAACTAAAACTTATCAGGCCATCATTGCCAGAAAACATAACCATGAACATTGGTTATGATCAATCAGTATTTGTTAAAGAATCCATTTTTCAGGTGAGATTAGCTCTTTTTATTTCTATGTTGATGGTTATAGCTGTAATTTTTTATTTTCTTAGATCTCCTAGTGCGACGTTGATACCTGCAATTACGATACCGATATCTGTAGTTGCTACATTCTATATAATATATGTATTAGGTTTTTCATTAAATGTTTTAACCTTTTTAGCTTTAGTATTAGCTATTGGATTAATAGTTGATGATTCTATAGTTGTTTTAGAGAACATTAAAAGGAGAATTGATAGCGGTGAATCTGTTTATGATGCATCAATCCTAGGAACTAAACAAATTACATTCGTAGTGATTGCAACTACAATAGTGCTTGTAAGTGTTTTTCTTCCTCTCTCATTTATGGAAGGTAAGACTGGCAGGCTTTTTATTGAATTTGGTGTAGTTTTATCCTTCGCGGTTATCTTCTCTAGCATTGTTGCGCTAACACTTACCCCGATGTTATGTTCTAGGTTATTTAAAAATAAAGAGACTGCAAAAATAGAACCTGATGCAATTAGTAAATTTAGAAAATTCTATAGAGAATCATTAATTAAATCCCAAAATAATCCCAGAAAAGTCTTTATTTTTTCTATTGTTGTAATTGTAGTATCTCTAGTCTTATTCCAAGTGATACAAAAAGAACTAGCGCCAACAGAGGATCGTGGTGTTTTTATTATTGTTGTTTCTACCCCAGAGGGTTCCACACTTGATTACACGGACAATATTGTCAAACAAGTTGAAGAATATCTAGTTACATATAAGGAGAATAATGAAATTAAAAAATTATTTGCTGTGGTGGCGCCTGGATTTTCAGGTCAGCCGGGCGCTGTTAACACTGCCTATTTATTTGCCACACTCACTCCTTGGAGTGATAGAAGACATCAGAAGGAAATTGTCGCTGAAATATTTCCAAAGCTTATATCAATACCTGGCGCAAGAGTTATTGCCATTAATCCTCCTAGCTTGGGTGGTAGTAATTTTAAACCTGGTCTTCAACTAGTGATAAGTGGAAATAATTATGATGATATAAATGAGTGGGGTAATATACTGCTTACGAATACTGAATCAATGAATTTCAAAAACCCAAATATTGATTATAAACTTACCAATCCAAGAATTAATTTGTCGATAGATAGGGATAGAGCTTACGAGTTATCAATAAGTGCTGATGAGATAAGCACAACCATAGAAACACTCTTTGCTGCAAATAAAATCACAACATATGCATCAGATGGCCTTACTTATAATGTTATTTTACAAGCTGAGGATTATTTTAGAATGACTCCTGATAATCTTGATAATATTTTTATAAAATCGCCAGTAAATAAATCGTTAATACCTATTTCAAATCTCGTTAGCTTAGATGAAACATCTTCAAGCGAGACCTTGAAAAGAATTAATAGGATGCCTTCAACAATATTCTCTGCATCCTTGCTACCAGGTTATCCTTTGGGTGATGCACTGGGAGAGTTAACGAATCTAACAAATCAGATCCTCCCAGGTAATGCAAAAATTAGTTACAGTGGGTCCTCCAAGGAGTATTTTGAGTCTGGGGACAGTTTATTAATTACAATAATATTTGCTGTGCTTGTTGTTTATCTTGTTTTATCTGCTCAATTTGAAAGTTTCAGAAATCCTTTAACGATTATACTAACCGTTCCAATAGCACTAACCTCTGGTTTGTATACACTTTTTCTAACAGGGACATCGATTAATGTTTATAGTCAAATAGGATTCTTGATGCTTATTGGCTTGATTGCAAAAAATGGAATTCTTGTAGTTGAATTTGCAAATCAATTAAGACGTGAGGGATTAGCTATTGAGGAGGCAATTATAGAATCTTCAATGATAAGGCTAAGACCAGTTATGATGACAACTGTTTCAACACTATTAGGAGCTATTCCACTTGTTTTAAGTACTGGAGCTGGATCAGAAAGCAGATACTCAATGGCAATAGTTGTTCTCGGCGGCATAGCTATTTCATCCTTGATTACACTTTACCTAGTACCTGCGTTGTACAGATATATTGAAAAAAATTAGTTACTTTAATGGTGGAATTTTAAGCCCTTGCTGCATTGAAAAATATTGAGATAAGTCTTCTATATCTTGGTCCGACAAACCAGCAGCAAAACCTTTCATGACAACATTATCCCTAATACCAGATCTATATTCATTGAGGGCATGTATAAGATAATTTTTATGTTGTCCAGCTAAAATTGGATATATCTTAATTTGAGATATGCCATCAACACCATGACAAGCTGCACAAACTTGAGATTTTTCTTTTCCAGCTTGGTAACTACCAGCATGTGCAACATGAGTTAGAGTACAAATAAAAATAATAATGTAAATATTAGTGGTCTTAATCATTTTAGTGACTCAAAGTATTCAGCAATATCTTTCATATCCTCTTCCGTTAAGCCCATTGCATTTGCATGCATAGTTTGATGTTTTCTCTCTTTTGTTTGATAAGCTTTCAACGCGCTAATAATGTAATCTGCATGCTGACCTGCTAATTTAGGTACTTTATATGTGGGATATACGTTATTGTATCCTGGAATTGCATGACACCCTAAGCATGTCTCTGATTTTGTTTTCCCTGCCGAATAATCTTCTGCCAAACTAAGGCAAGATATTGATAAAAGTGTTAAAATTGTGGAAAATTTTATTGTTGATTTCATAACCTATTTACGTGAGGATTATACACTAAATTTGATAGAGATAAAACTTCATTTTTTTTGTATAATATAATTTGAGAAAGATGCCTATATACGAATATAAATGCAATGAATGCGACGGGACTTTTGAGTACTTTCAGAGCATAACAGATGACCCGTTAAGCACATGTTCATTATGTGGAAAACAAAATTGTGTTTCTAAGATAATCTCAACATCAGGATTCCGTCTGAAAGGTTCTGGATGGTATGAGACAGACTTCAAAAACAAAGTAAGTAAAAAGAGCACTAAAGATAAGAGTGAGAACTAATATCATTTAGACTGGTAATTTATATGAAATCATTATACCAACATAAGATTAATCAAGACAATATCGGTGAAGTCGTGACAGTTGCTGGTTGGGTAAGCAAACGTAGAGATCATGGTGGTGTAATCTTTATTGATTTACGTATTTCAAATAACATTATCCAAGCAGTCTTTAATCCAGAGCACAAAGATTCATTTGTTATTGCAGAGAGATTGAGAAGTGAGTACGTGGTCGAAGTATCTGGCATAGTCCGTGAACGTTCAAAAGATAACATCAATAAAAATTTAAGTTCTGGTAATGTTGAGATTGCAGTAGATAAGATAATTTTATTAAATGAATCTAAAACACCACCATTTTCTATTAATGACCTATCTGTAAACGAGGATCAAAGACTCAAATATAGATATATGGATATGAGAGGCGAACAACTTCAAAAGAATATACGTTTTCGGTCAAAACTTATTGAATCAATAAGAAACTTTTTTTACTCACGTGATTTTATTGATATAGAAACTCCAATTTTGACAAAAACTACACCAGAAGGAGCGAGAGACTATCTAGTACCAAGTAGAGTACACTCAGGAAATTTTTTTGCTTTACCTCAATCACCACAAATTTTTAAACAAACTTTGATGATAGGAGGAGTAGATAAATATTTTCAAATAGCTAGATGTTTTAGAGATGAGGACTTAAGAGCAGACAGGCAACCTGAATTTACTCAACTTGATGTAGAGTTAGCTTTTGCTGATGAAGATATTATATCTTCTTTGATTGAAGATCTTTTTAGAAAAATATTTAAGGATATCATAAATGAAGAAATTAATAATTTTGAGAAGATTTCATATTTTGATGCACTCACGAAATATGGATGTGATAAACCTGATTTAAGAAATCCACTTGTCATGGAAGACATTAAAAAAATTGTCCATGAAGTTGAGTTTAAAGTTTTCTCTGATCATATTAGTAAAGATGATTCTAGAATAGTTGCCTTAAGAGTCCCAGGTGGCAATAAACTATCAAGAAAAGAAATTGATGAATTGACACAGCTAGTAATTAGTTGTGGCGCAAAAGGTTTGGCTTATTTGAAATGTGATTCAGTTTCAGATTATGATAATGGAATAATATCACCAATTAAAAAATTTCTTGGTCCTGATGTAGTAAATAACATAGTCAAATTAACTAAATCAAAGAATGGTGATATTATCTTTTTCTCAGCAGATAAAACGAATGTTGTTAATACATCCATGTCAATGCTAATCAAGAAACTAGGAGAAAGTCTAAACCTTATTGAACCAGCTTGGAAGTTTTTGTGGGTAACTGATTACCCCATGTTTGAAAAGATAGAGGGTTCTGAAAATCTCACATCATTACACCACCCATTTACATCTCCTTCCCATGATGAAGACCTCAACTCCGATGATATTCTTAATATTAAATCTAGAGCCTATGATCTAGTGCTAAACGGACACGAGATAGGTGGTGGGTCAATTAGAATCCACAATCCACAGACTCAGAAGAAGGTTTTTGAACTTCTTAAATTAACAGAAGATGAGATAGAGTCCAAATTTGGTTTTTTTATCGAGGCTTTATCATATGGATGTCCTCCACATGGCGGAATAGCTTTTGGTATCGATAGACTCGCTATGTTATTACTTGAGGTAAATAGCATTAGGGATGTAATAGCTTTTCCTAAGACTCAATCTTCTTCATGCTTATTGACAGATGCTCCTTCATCAATAAGCGATTTACAATTAGACGAACTTTCACTTAAAATAGAGAATACAGAAGAATGAAGAGTTACGAAGAATACTTACAAGAGACTAAAACCCTCCTTAAGAAACATGATGCTAAGTTAATCGCACATTATTATGTCGATCAACTCGTTCAGAAAATTGCAGAAGACACTGGTGGCTTTGTGAGCGATAGCCTTGAAATGGCAAGGTTTGGTCAAAAACAAATTGAGTCGTCACTGATAGTTGCTGGAGTAAAATTCATGGGAGAAACAGCAAAAATATTGAGCCCTGAAAAAAATATTTACGTTTTAGACCCGTCTGCAACATGCTCATTGGATGATGGGTGTAACTTTGATGAATTTAAACAGTTTTGCTCTATGCATCCTGATAGAGAGGTAGTGGTATACGCTAACACAAGCGCCAAAGTTAAATCTATTGCAGATTGGGTAGTAACATCTAGTATTGCAGTTCCACTCGTAGAATATCTAACCTCACTTGGAAAAAAACTAATCTGGGCACCAGACAAGTACTTAGGACAATATGTTATTGACAGATCAGGTGCAGACATGATTTTGTGGAATGGTTCATGTGTAGTACATGAAGAATATAAATCCACAGAACTAAAACAAATGATTAATGATTATCCAGACTGTGATGTTCTTGTTCATCCCGAATCACCTAGGAGCATAATAAGCTTAGCAGATGTTGTAGGATCCACATCAAGACTCATACAGGCTTCTAAAGATAGCAAAAAGAAATACATAATTGTCGCTACAGAAAAAGGGATTTTTTATCAAATGAAAAAATTGTCACCAAATAAAATATTTTTAGAGGCACCAACAGCGGGACAGGGGGCGACATGTAAAAGTTGTGGAAGATGTCCTTGGATGAAACTTAACTCACTAGATAAAATTTTATCAGTTTTTTCAAAACGTGAAAATGAGATACATATACCAAAACCTATTATAAACAGTGCTCAAAAATCAATATCTCGCATGGTAATTTTTAGAGAGAAAATGTTAATCACAAAGGCATCATAATGGCTGGACATAGTAAATGGGCAAATATTCAGCATCGCAAAAAAGCTCAAGATAACAAAAGAGGGAAGATCTTTACAAAAATTATCAGAGAAGTAAGTGTTGCTGCAAGACTTGGTGGTGCTGATGCATCATCTAATTCCAGGTTGAGGCTTGCAATTTCAAAAGCAAACTCTGCAAATGTACCTAAAGATACACTAGAAAGAGCTATTAAGAAGGCGTCGGGTCAAGACAATCAGAATTTTGAAGAAATTGTTTATGAAGGTTATGGACCAAAGGGCGTAGCACTAATAGTTAATTGTTTGACTGATAATAAAAATAGAACAGTATCCGAGGTAAGAAATGTACTTTCAAAAAATGGAGGGAGTTTGGGTACAAAAGGTTCTGTTGCACATATGTTTAAAAGGATGGGTATTCTGAGAATATCGAACTTAACCGAAGATGCTTTATTTGAGCATATTGATAAGGTAAATTTACTAGACTATGAGAGTGATTCCGATAACTGTATAGTTTTTACTGATCCTAAGCAGCTTTTCGAGGTAAAGAAGTATTTTGAGGATAGGGAAATGATGACTCACGATGAAGAAATAGTGATGGAGGCTATTAGTTTCATTGATGTTGATCCAGATGAGCAAGAAAAGGCAATGAATCTTCTTAATAAACTTGAAGAATTAGATGATGTTCAGAATGTTTATATGAATATCTCAAATGTCTAAAATGATAAAAATCTTAGGAATAGATCCAGGCACCAATATCACAGGATTCGGTTTAATATCCTTATCTGGCTCAAAATTAAAGTATTTACACCATTCAATTATTAAAACTGGATTAAAAAATAAATACACCGTAAAATTGTCAAAAATAAATTATGAGACTGAGAAAATTATCAGAGAATTTAAACCTGATCATGTTGCTATTGAGTCGGTTTTTTTTAGTGTTAACGCAGCAACGGCAATTAAACTTGGTCAATCACGTGGTGCTGCAGTGTGTGCTTGTAGTAGAGCCGATCTAGAAATTTTTGAATACTCTCCTAGACGTGTAAAAATGTTAGTAACTGAAAGCGGAGCCTCTGAGAAGGAAGTTGTAAGAGATAAAGTAAAAAAAATCTTAAAGATACGTCGTGATTTAGAAATTGATGCATCAGACGCATTAGCTGTCGCAATAAGCCACGGTATATCGATGCTCGATAAGGAACTTGATATTGAAAGTGTCTAATACAAATACTCTATTAATTAATGAAATATTTTACTCTATACAAGGCGAGAGTCTTACAGCAGGTGAACCTACTATATTTATAAGATTAGCAGGATGCCCATTAAGATGTTCGTATTGTGATACAAGTTATGCATTTAAAGGCGGTAAAGAACTCTCATTTGAGAGTATAATATCAAAGATTTCTAATTATAATACTTCCTTTATAACCGTAACAGGAGGAGAGCCTCTGGCACAAAAAAATTGTTATAGTTTTCTAAATTTATTATCACCTAAATTTTCTGTTTCCCTTGAGACTAGCAATGCATATCCAATAAAAGATGTTAATAAAAATATAACGATAATTCTTGATGTAAAAACACCAAGATCGAACGAATCTAATAGTAACATTGAAACAAATTATGCTTACTTGAAAAATAATGATCAAATTAAGTTTGTAATTTGTGATAAAACTGACTACGACTGGTCTGTAGATTATATACAAAAGCATAGGTTAGCTGAGAAATGTAAAATACTTTTTAGTCCTAGCTATGATGAAATGTCACCTACTGAACTAGCAGATTTAATATTATCAGATGGACTCCAGGTCAGGCTTCAGATTCAACTACATAAAGTGCTATGGGGTGATGAACGTGGTAAATAAAAAACACGCAATAGTTTTATTTTCAGGTGGCCTTGATTCTACGACAACCCTTCTAATTGCAAAATCAATGAATTTCAATATTATTGCACTTACGATAAATTATAAACAGAGACATATTTCAGAAGTAGATGCTAGTAGATATATCTTAAATGATTACCCTGATGCAAAACATATTATCTTTGATATTGACTTGAACAAAATAGGTGGTTCTGCTCTTACAGATTTTACTATTAATGTTCCTGATGAGCCATCCAAAGATATTCCCGTTACTTACGTTCCAGCACGTAATACAATTTTTTTATCCATCGCAGCTGCTTATGCAGAGCGTTTTGATATTGCTGATATTTTTATAGGTGTCAATGCCATTGATTATTCAGGATATCCAGATTGTAGGCCTGAATTTATAGCTTCTTTTGAAAATATGATTAACTTAGGGACAAAATCTGGAGTTACTGGAAAAAACATAACTATACATGCACCATTGATCCAAATGAAAAAGCATGAAATTATTGAGTCTGGAATAAAACATGGTGTTGACTACTCTAAAACATTATCATGTTATAACCCTAGTGATGAGGGTCTTGCATGCAATGCTTGTGATGCTTGTTATTATAGAAAAGAAGGCTTCCGAGTAGCAGGAATAAAGGATCCAACGAGATATAAAAAATAAAAAAAATACATGCTTATATTAATAATTACTAATATAATTATATAATTCATAAAGAGGAATCAAAGATGGAATATAGCGCAATTAATTTAATGTTTTATGTATTTATTTTAGGATTAGTTCTTGGTTTTATAGTCAATAAAACTAATTTCTGTACAATGGGTGCAGTTTCTGACTGGGTTAATATTGGTGATACAGCAAGATTTAAGTCTTGGATGCTAGCAGCCTCTATAGCAATACTAGGTGTAACTATTTTAGAATATTTTAATCTTTTTAATACCTCAGATGCTCGTATACCATATAGAGATTCTGTTTTCTTTTGGCCAAGATATATCGTCGGTGGTTTATTATTTGGGATTGGAATGACTTTTGCTAGTGGCTGTGGCAATAAGGTATTGATAAGAATAGGTGGCGGTAATATAAAATCTATAATAGTTTTGCTAATTGCTGGAATTATGGCTTATTTGATGACTAGAACGGATTTTTATGGACTTGCCTTTCACAGCTGGATGCGGCCAATAAGCCCTGATCTTGAGAGTTATGGGGTTAGTGATCAATCTTTGCCAACAATCTTAATGTCACTATTCTCTTTATCGCATAGTGATCATTTTAGATTTGCACTTGGTGTTTTGATAGGATTTATCATGATGTATTTTATTTTTAGATCAGGTAACTTCAAGAATTTTGATAATATTTTATCAGGATTAACTGTAGGATCTGTCGTAGTATTTGCATGGTTGTTAACAGGTGGCGATATGGGACAAGAGTGGATTGAAGCAAATAACTTTATGGATACACCACAACCAGGCGTAGGCGTTCAATCATTTACATTTATAAATCCAATGAGTGAAACACTAGTTTTTGTAGGTAATTCACTAGATATATTCTATATTACTTTTGGTGTCTCAGCGTTATTATCTGTTGTTCTAGGTTCTTTTTTATACTCTGTGTTATCAAATAATTTTAGATTAGAATGGTTTGCCTCAAAGCAAGATTTTATTAGACACGTAGTTGGTGGTATTTTAATTGGTATAGGCGGAGTTCTCTCGTTAGGCTGCACCATCGGACAAGGTGTAACAGGAGTTTCTACACTTGCAGTAGGGTCATTCCTAACATTGATATCTATTATAATCGGTGCTTCCATAACGATGAAAATAGAGTATTATAAAGCTGTTTATGATGAGTCATCTTTTATAGATCAACTAAGTGCATCTCTAGCTGATCTTAAAATGTTACCAGATAAACTTAGGAGACTAGACAAGATTTAACGTATGGGGCGTTAGCTCA
>CETL01052050.1_pt1 | contig 12967 bp, 10 predicted proteins | sample 356371 | NCBI WGS metagenome assembly CETL01 (sample SAMEA2622518, study PRJEB7988) | marine metagenome | biome: marine biome (ENVO:00000447); feature: surface water layer (ENVO:00002042); material: "saline water (ENVO:00002010), including plankton (ENVO:xxxxxxxx)" | depth 5 m | reverse complement strand
CGGTCTCCAAAACCGGGGGTTGCAGGTTCAAGTCCTGTCACTCCTGCGATTGGTTTCTAATTAGTTTTATTTATGAATAAAATAAAAAAATTTTTTTCCGAGGTTTCAGTTGAAATGAAAAAAGTTTCATGGCCAAAATGGGACGAATTAAAGGGTTCTACTTGGGTTGTTGTCTCTTTTTCTATCATAATTAGTGCTTTTTTATTTTTCATTGATAGAATATTGTCAAGTTTAATGCAGGTAATTCTATGAACTGGTACCCGTTAAGAGTTATTTCAGGTAAAGAGTCTAAAGTTAAAGATAATTTGCTATTTGAACTTGATTATCAGAACTTAATTAAGGAGGTCACAGATATCTTAATCCCATCTGAAAATATTGTTGAAATGAAAGATGGCAAGAAAAAAGTTAAAAATAAGGTCTTTTTTCCTGGATATATTCTTGTTCAAATGTCTGAATCTAAAGAAGCTCGTCATATAATCGAGAATATGGATGGCGTTATCAGTTTTGTAGGTCCTAATGGTAACCCTCAAGCTCTCAAAGAAGATGAAATTACTCGGATACTTGGAGAAGTTCATGGTAGAGAAGGCAAAGAAATTGTTGTTGCACCTTATAAAGTTGGTGACTCTGTCAAAGTAATTGACGGTCCTTTTGCCGATTTTAACGGATTTGTTAATGAGGTGAATGAAGAAAAGCAAAAAGTTAAAGTTTCTGTAAGTATTTTCGGTAGATCTACTCCAGTTGAACTTGATTTTTTGCAAGTAGAATTAGAAAAATAAGCAAATATGGCAACAAAAAAAATATCTAGTTTTATCAAATTACAAATACCTGCTGGTCAAGCAAATCCCGCTCCTCCAGTTGGCCCAGCTTTAGGTCAACATGGTGTTAACATTATGGAATTTTGTAAAGCCTTCAACGATACGACCAAAGATCAGACAGGAATGATTATTCCTGTTGTTATTACGGTTTATGCAGATAGAAGCTTCTCATTTATAACAAAAACACCTCCAGCAGCTGTACTCTTAAAGAAAAAAGCTGGAATACCTAAAGGCTCTGGTGAGCCAAATAGAGAAAAGGTTGGCAAAGTTTCCAATGAAGACCTAAAAGAGATAGCGGAGATGAAAATGAAGGATTTAAATGCAAATTCTATTGAAATGGCTATTGAGATGATTAGGGGTACTGCTAGAAGCATGGGTTTAAAGGTTGAAAATAAATGAAACTAACAAAAAATAGAAAAAATATAGAGTCCAAGATTAATAGAGATGAAAATTATTCAGTTCAAGAAGCTATTAAGATCCTGAAGTCTGCAAAATTTACTAATTTTGATGAATCTGTAGATCTGGCAATCAATCTAGGTGTTGATCCGAGACATGCTGACCAAAATATTAGATTAACGACATCTCTTCCTCACGGTACGGGTAAAGATATAAAAGTATTAGTTGTAGCTCAAGGACCAAAAGAGCAAGAAGCAAAAGATGCTGGAGCTGATTACGTTGGTAAAGATTTTTTAGAAAAACTTAAATCAGGTTGGGATGATGTTGATAAGATTGTTGCAACGCCCGATATGATGCCTGAGCTCGGTAAGCTTGGTAAAGTATTGGGCCCCAAAGGATTAATGCCTAATCCGAAAAGTGGCACTGTTACTACAGATATAGCTGGTTCTGTTAAAGATTTGAAGTCAGGTAAGATAGAGTTAAGAGTCGAAAAAAATGGTATTGTGCATGCACAATGTGGAAAAAGTTCATTTGATCATAATGCTCTTGAGGAAAATGTAAAAACTGTTTATGATACAATTATGAAAGCCAAACCTGCATCTGTTAAAGGTACTTATTTTAAAAAGATGACGATTTCAACTACCATGGGTCCTGGAATTAAAATAGATCACGGAAATATTTAAAATGCCTAGTTCAAAAAATATTAAACAATTAGAAGAATTATCTGAAAAACTTAGTCGCGCAAAAGCTGTCTATGTTACAGAATATTTGGGATTAAATGTTGATGAAATAACTGAGCTAAGAAAAGAGTTTTTTTCAAATCAGGTTGAATATAAAGTAACCAAAAATACGTTATTAAAGTTAGCTGCTGAACAAAATGAGTTAAATGGTTTAGATGATTTTTTGAATAAATCTACTGCTATTGCTATATCTTATGATGATCCTACTTCTCCAGCTAGGGTAATTAAAAACTTTACAAAAGAAAACGATTTACCGCAAGTCAAGGGTATAGTTTTTGACGGCGAAGTTTTTGATGGTAGCGAATTTAAAAAATTTGCCAATGTACCTTCTAAAGTAGAATCATTAGCGAAGCTAATTGCCCTACTTCAATCACCATTTACAAAGCTTGTATGGACATTGAAATCACCTATGTCAAATATTGGCAATGCACTAAACAATTTAAAAGAAAATAAAAGCGATTAAGGAGCAAAAAAATGGCTGAAACAAAAAGAGCCGATGTATTATCATACCTCGAAAATGCAAATATGTTAGAAATTTCTGAGCTGATTTCAGAAATAGAAGATAAATTTGGTGTCACTGCTGCAGCTCCAGCTGCTGCTGCAGCTCCAGCTGCAGGTAGCGGTGATACACAAGCTGAAGAAAAAGATGAATTTGACGTCACATTGACTTCTGCTGGATCATCTAAGATTAATGTAATTAAAGCAGTAAGAGCTATAACAAGCCTTGGATTAAAAGAAGCAAAAGAGCTAGTTGACGGTGCACCAAAAGTGCTCAAAGAGTCTGTTGCTAAGGCTGAGGCTGAAGAAATGAAAAAACAGCTTGAAGAAGCTGGCGCATCAGTAGAATTGAAGTAAAAACTTTAATTCTCATTTATTTCTCATTTACATCATTAAATAACTTACTAATGGAGGCTTAATTGGCTACCAGGACCAATACGTACGCAGACCACATATCATTTGAAAAGACTAAGGCAGAAATCGAATTTCCTGATCTCTTAGCAGTTCAAATTGACGCTTTTCAATCTTTCATTCAAGAGCATGCACCAGAAGATGAAAGATTAGATATCGGCTTAGAAGAAGTTTTTAAGTCAGTTTTTCCAATTGAAGATTCTCACAAAAACTATGTTTTAGAATACAAAAGTTACTTCTTGGGCTTGGCTAAATATACTGCTGAAGAATGTATGGATAGAGGTCTCACCTTTTCAGTCCCGTTAAAAGTTAGATTGGTCCTTCACATAACAAATGAAGATGATAGAAGCAAATATGATCAATCAATTGAGCAAGAAGTATACTTTGGTAACATTCCCTATATGACAAACAAAGGAACTTTTGTCATAAATGGCGCTGAGAGAGTTATTGTTTCACAATTACAACGATCACCTGGAGTTTTCTTCGATCAGTCGGTTCATCCAAACGGGACTAAACTTTTTCAGGCGAGAATTATACCTTTTAGAGGATCTTGGGTTGATTTTACTACAGATATAAACGATTGCCTTTTCTGTATAATAGATAGAAGAAGAAAATTTCCCGTAACAATGCTTCTTCGCGCTCTAGGATATTCTACAAATGCTGATATTTTTAAAGCATTCAACTGTATTGAAGAAGTCAAGCTTCGTAGTAAAAATACAGATTCATTTATTGGATCAACTGTTATTGAGGATGTTATAGATCAGGAAACAGGTGAAATTTTTCTTGAAGGTGGTGTTGAGCTAACTAGTGAAAATTTGAATGAACTAAGACAGGCTAAGGTTAGATCAATAGAAGTAGTAAATCAAAATAAAGATTTTCACTCAATGATGCTTTTAAATACGATGGTTAAGGACCCAAGTAAAAATACTGAAGAGGCATTAAGCATTGTTTATCAATTGCTTCGATCTGGAGAACCCCCTAATCTTGAGACTGCGCAAAAGTTTATTGAAAGAATCTTCTTCAATCCAAAGAAATACGATTTAGGTGAAGTAGGGAGATATCGCCTTAATCAGCAATTTGCCCTCAAGGTTCCTGTTGAAAGTACTGTTCTCACAATGGATGATATTATTCAGGTTATAAACTTTCTTGTTGATATGCGAAAAGGTGAAAGAGGTTCAGATGATATTGATCACCTTGGAAATAGAAGGGTCAAATCAATTGGAGAGCAATTAACCAATCAATTTTCAGTGGCACTAAGTAGAATGCTTAGAACTATTTATGAGAGAATGAACCTTAGGGAGCAAGAATCTATTACACCGCAAGACCTTATTAATTCCCGTGTTGTAACTACTGTTATAAACACTTTTTTTGGTACTAGCCAATTATCACAATTTGGGGATCAAACAAACCCCCTTGCTGAGGTTACTCATAAAAGACGTATTTCTGCCCTTGGTCCGGGTGGATTAACACGCGAGAGGGCTGGTTTTGAAGTTAGAGATGTTCATTATACTCATTATGGAAGGCTTTGTCCAATAGAAACGCCTGAAGGGCCTAATATTGGGCTTATATCCTCACTAGCACTGCTAGCAAAGGTAAATCGTCATGGTTTTATTGAGGCGCCTTACAGAAAAGTTAAAGTTAAAGATGGAATTGCTTACGCAACACATAAAGTTGAATACCTTTCAGCTGATGATGAAGATAGGGTAATGATAGCTCAGTCGGATGAACCGCTTGAAGGGAAAAACGAAAAATTAATCAATGATCATATTAGAGCAAGGATAAAAGGAGACTTCCCTATTGTTTCTCCGGAAAATATAGAATATATGGATGTTGCCCCAAACCAGATTTTATCAGTCGCTGCTTCATTAATACCATTTTTAGAGCATGATGATGCAAATAGAGCGTTAATGGGTTCAAATATGCAACGCCAAAGTGTACCTTTGATGAATCCGGACGCTCCTGTTGTTGGTACTGGCATAGAAGGAAAAGTTGCAGTTGACTCGAGAGCTGCAGTTGTCTCACCAGTATCTGGAAGGGTGCATTACGTAGATTCTGAAAAAATTGTAATTAGAACATATGATGTTCCTGAGGATTTGACGCTAATTGAAGGGGAAAACCTTGTATCTATAAAATTGCGTAAATACAAAAGAACAAATCAGAATACTGCACAGAATCAACGTCCCATTGTCTCAGAGGGCGATAAAATTCAAATTGGTGACCCTATTGCAGACGGTACATCTACGAGTCAGGGCAAATTGGCTCTTGGAAAGAATGTCACAGTCGCATTTATGCCTTGGAGAGGATATAATTTTGAAGATGCTATTGTAGTTAGTGAGAGGATGGTTAAAGAAGATCTTTTTACAAGTGTGCATGTTAATGAGGTGGAGCTTGAAGTAAGGGATACAAAGAGAGGTCAAGAAGAATTGACGCCAGAAATTCCTAATGTTGGAGAGGATGCAACAAAAGAGCTCAACGAAAATGGCATTGTAAGGGTTGGCGCGAAAGTTAAAGAAGGTGATATTATAATTGGGAAAGTAACACCAAAAGGCGAGACTGATCCAACTCCAGAAGAAAAGCTTTTAAGGGCAATTTTTGGTGAAAAGGCAGGTGAAGTTAAGGATGCTTCAAAAAGAGCTGACCCTGGTTTAAATGGAGTAGTAATTGGTACAAAATTATTTGAAAAAAGAAGCAAGAGCGCTAGGGCTGAGGAGAAAAAAAATATAATTGAGCTTCAAAAGGAGTCAGCGCTTCAGAAAAAAGAATTGAAAGAGTCTCGAGATGTTAAGCTCTTAGATCTTCTAAAAAATGAAGTTTCAAACGGTATTAGAGATATGTCTTCAGGAAGAACTCTCATAAAAAAAGGCACTAAATTAACTTCTAAAAGATTGGGTAGTTACAATTTAGAACGCTTCAATCAGGATGAGGCTTGGGTAGAGAATCCTCAAAGTTGGAGAAAATTGAAAGCTGTATGGAGGTCTTTTTGGAAAGAATGGAGAATAATTGAAGAAACCCTAGAAAGAGAAGTGTTTAAGCTCAGAATCGGTGATGAGCTTCAACCTGGAATTTTAAAACTTGCTAAAGTTGATATTGCTCAAAAGCGAAAATTGCAAGTAGGCGATAAAATGGCAGGAAGACATGGCAATAAAGGTATAGTAGCAACTGTTGTTCCTACTGAGGATATGCCGTTCCTTGAGGACGGGACTCCTGTTGACGTAATTTTAAATCCTCTTGGCGTTCCCTCTAGAATGAATCTTGGACAATTATATGAAACTATGCTTGGCTGGGCTGGAGATGTTCTTGGAGTTTCTTACTCAACTCCTGTTTTTAATGGGGCAACTCCTGGTGAGGTAGAAGCTGAGCTGAAAAAGGCAGGACTGCCTCTAACTGGAAAAGCTCAACTGGTTGACGGAAGAAGCGGAGAAATGATCGACAATCCAGTTACAGTTGGTAAAATATACATGATGAAATTAAGTCATATGGTTGAAGATAAGATGCATGCTAGATCTACAGGTCCATACTCATTGGTTACGCAACAGCCTCTTGGCGGTAAAGCTCAATTTGGCGGACAGAGATTTGGTGAAATGGAATGTTGGGCTTTAGAAGCGTATGGCGCAGCGCATACATTACAAGAAATTTTAACAGTAAAATCAGACGATGTTGAGGGTAGATCTAAGGTTTACAATGCTATTGTAAAAGGTGAAGATTTACCACCCTTTGGTGTCCCAGAATCCTTTAATGTTCTTATTAAAGAGCTTCAAGGGTTAGGATTAGATTTAGAATTAGATTAATGGAGTATTAAATTGACATTTATTCAAACAAATAAAATAGATACTAGTAAAGCCTTTACATCAATAACAATAGGCCTTGCTTCACCTGAAAGCATTTTACAAAAATCCTACGGTGAAATAATAAAGCCTGAAACTATTAATTACAGATCGTACAAGCCTGAAAAAGATGGTCTTTTTTGTGAAAAGATATTTGGTCCTGTAAAAGATTATGAATGTCATTGTGGTAAATACAAAGGAATTAGATATCGTGGTATAATTTGTGATAGATGTGGAGTTGAGGTAACTAGAAAAAAAGTTCGTAGAGATAGGATGGGTCATATCACACTTGCAGTACCTGTTGTGCATATTTGGTATTTAAGGTCCATACCTTCAAAATTAAGCTACTTAGCTGGCATCTCTACTAAAGATCTAGAGAAAATTGTTTATTATGAGCAATTTTTAGTTATAGAGCCTGGCAAAAGTGATGCTGAACAATTTTCTATTATTGATGAAGATGAATACATTGAATATGAACGCAATTTTGGCTTTGATGCAGTTTCAGAAGAAGACAGAGACAATGAAGACTATTTTTACGCTGCGATGGGTGGTGAAGCTCTTAGAGAAATGTTATCTAGAATGAACTTAGTGGAGCTAAGAAGAGAATTAGAAGACGTTTTAAAAAATTCAAAATCAAAGCAAAAAAGAGAGGAAGCTCTTAAAAGGTTAAAGGTTGTAAAGTCTTTTCTTGTAGATATTAGCACTGTTAAGAAAATAAATAAACCAGAGTGGATGGTAATTTCTATTCTTCCTGTAATTCCCCCTGAACTTAGACCGTTAGTTCCACTTGATGGTGGTCGTTTTGCCGCTAGCGATTTAAATGATTTATATAGAAGAATTATAATTAGAAATAATCGCTTAAAAAACTTGATGGAGATAAAGGCCCCTGATGTGATTCTTAGAAATGAGAAAAGAATGCTTCAGGAATCTGTAGATGCCCTATTTGATAATAGTCGACGTAAAACTGCAATAAGAAGCGGAACACGTCGCCCATTGAAATCTATTTCTGATATGATTAGAGGTAAAACTGGTAGATTCAGACAAAATCTTTTAGGTAAACGTGTTGACTATTCAGGTAGATCCGTAATAGTTGTTGGTCCTGAACTAAACCTACACGAGTGCGGAATGCCTAAGAATATGGGTTTAGAACTTTTTAAACCTCATATGATTAGCGAATTAATGGCTCGGGGGTATGCTCAAACACCAAGAAGCGCTAAACTTATGATTGAGGATAAGGACCCTATTGTTTATAAGGTTTTAGAATACGTTGTCAAAGATCACCCTGTTTTACTTAATCGTGCACCAACTCTTCATAGATTAGGCATTCAAGCCTTTCAGCCTGTTCTTGTTGATGGAAAGGCTATAAGAATTCACCCTTTGGTATGTTCTGCCTTTAATGCAGATTTTGATGGCGATCAAATGGCAGTTCATGTTCCTTTATCATTAGCTGCCCAGATGGAAGCTAGAATATTAATGCTTTCTAGTCACAATATTTTGCATCCAGCAAATGGGAAACCCCTTGCTCTTCCTTCTCAAGATATGGTTCTTGGTACTTATTATTTAACTAGAAAAAAAGAAGGCTGTAAGGGCGAAGGCAAGACTTTTGGATCCTTTAATGAAGTAATATTAGCATATGAAGGTAAGGCGGTAGATGTGAATGCCATAATAAACGTTAGATATAATGGTGAATGGTACAAAGAGACATCTGTTGGAAGAGTTATTGTAAATTCTATAATTCCTCCAGAGATTGGATATGTCGATGCTCTTATTGATAAAGGTCGTCTAAGTAAACTTGTTAATGAAATATATTTATTAGCTGGAAATAAGAAAACTGTTGCTTTTTTAGATAATCTAAAAACTCTTGGCTTTAATGCATCAACACAGGCTGGACTTTCAATAGCTATAAGTGATATCCTAATACCTGATTCTAAAGATGAGATTATTAATGACGCTCAAGGCAAAGTAGATGGTATTAAGGATAAATATAAAAGACATGTGCTAACAGAAGGTGAAAGGTATAATAAAGTAATTGATGTATGGACACATGCCACAAATGATGTAGCATCAAAAATGATGGATGCTATGCAATCTAGCGATCAAGGTTTTAATCCTGTATATATGATGGCTGATTCTGGCGCTAGAGGATCTCAAGACCAAATAAAGCAACTTGCCGGCATGAGAGGCTTAATGGCTAAGCCACAAAAATCGATGACTGGCGGAAAAGGAGAGATTATCGAATCACCAATTACATCTAATTTTAAAGAAGGTCTATCAGTCCAGGAATATTTTATATCTACTCATGGTGCAAGAAAAGGTTTAGCGGACACTGCTCTAAAGACAGCTGATGCTGGATATTTAACTAGAAGACTAGTTGATGTTGCTCAGGATGTTGTTATATCTGAGATTGATTGTGGCACCATAAATGGTATAGTGGCAGCTGATCTCAAAGAAGGCGAGGATATCATCGAACCCTTGTCTGAGAGGATTTTAGGAAGAACTCTTTTAGAGGACTTTATTGAAGATGGTAAAGTTTTGATTAAAGCCGGAACAATGATTAGAGATGAAGAGGCTAAATTAGTATCCGATAGCAATATTGAATCTCTTCGAATAAGATCCGTTCTTACGTGTGAATCTTTGAGAGGTGTTTGCGCAAAATGTTATGGATGGAATCCGTCTAATCATAAGCTTGTTGATTTGGGCACTTCGGTAGGAATTCAGGCTGCGCAGAGTATAGGAGAGCCAGGTACTCAGCTAACTCTCAGAACATTTCATATTGGTGGAACAGCTACTAGAATTATTGAGCAATCCGAAATGCAAACTAAAAGAGCTGGCACTGTCAAGTATTCCGAAAATCTTGAAACTGCTGATGCTAAAGATTCCTCTGGCATAAATGTTACTAGATGTATGGTGAGAAATGCTAAGATCACAATTTCAAGTAATGATGGAAAAGTTAACACTGACTACAATGTTCCCTACGGTGCGAATCTTAATGTCTTTGATGGAGATAAGGTTGATGCCGGAACTATACTTTTCCAATGGGATCCCTACACAGATGTTATTTTAGCAAGACAGTCAGGAATTGTTGAGTTAAAAGATTTTATTGAAAACGAGACTTATCAAGTAGAGGCAGTTGAGGGTGGCAAGAAACAAATGGTTATTGTCGAATCAAAAGATCGAAATTTAAGCCCTCATATTGAGATTGTGGATCCAAATGGCTCTATTCTTGCTGGGGGAACTATCCTTCCAGTTACAGCAAACCTAACAGTTAGGCAGGGTGATAAGGTAAAAAGAGGTCAAACTTTAGTTAAAATACCAAGAGCTATTGGTAAAACACGTGATATCACTGGGGGCCTTCCCCGAGTCACGGAATTATTTGAATCTCGCAAACCTGCAGATCCTGCTGTTGTGACTGAAATTGATGGAATAGTGAGCTTCGGAGAGACAAAAAGAGGTATTAGAAAAATAAGCATCACAGGCGTAGATGAAGGTGTAAAGACATATTCAATCCCTTATGGTAAACATGTAGTCGTTCATGAAGGGGATAAAATAACTGCTGGGACTTCATTATGCGAAGGTAGTATTTCACCAATTGACATTCTTAGAATACTTGGTCCAAATAAAGTTAGAGAATATCTTGTTAATGAAATTCAGGAAGTTTACAGACTACAAGGTGTTAAAATTGATGATAAACACATTGAGGTTATAGTAAGGCAGATGATGCAGAAGGTAAGCATTGATGAAGCAGGTGACTCAAATTTCTTAGCAAAAGATAGAATTAATAGAGCAGAATTTTTTGAAACAAATGAGAAGCTAAACTCAATGATAGTAATTACTGATTCAGGTGATTCTGAATATGAAGAAGATATGTTAGTTGATAAAAAAGAATATCTTGATACAAATAAATCTTTAAAGGAAGATGGAAAAAAACCTGCAAAGTCTAGAAAGTCTAAGCCTGCTACTTTTGAGCCACTTCTTATGGGTATTACTCAGGCATCACTAAATACCGAAAGTTTTATTTCTGCCGCATCTTTTCAAGAAACAACGAGAGTTTTGACTGACGCTTCAACATCAGGGAAAACAGACTATCTTAGAGGATTAAAAGAGAATGTTGCTGTTGGTAGACTGATTCCTGCGGGTACGGGAGCCCCTCATTTAAAGAATATTTTTGTTGAAAGCCCTGAATCTATCGATCAAGAAAATGATGATGAAGTTAAAAAACAACCTGACAAGGAAGTGGAAAATTTGAAATAGTTTAGAAAAAACTTTACAAAATTAAAATTTTTATTTTAAAAAAAAATTATTAATTTTGTAGGCTTTAATGGAAATGAAATGCCGACGATAAATCAACTAATTAGACAAGGTAGAAAAAAAATTACCAAAAAAACAACTACTCCTGCATTGAAGGGTAATCCTCAGAAGCGTGGAGTGTGTACTCGTGTGTATACTACTACGCCTAAAAAACCCAATTCAGCTCTGAGAAAAGTTGCAAGGGTTAGATTAACTAATGGAATGGAGGTCAATGCATATATCCCAGGTGAAGGTCATAATTTGCAAGAGCACTCTATTGTACTTATTGAAGGCGGAAGGGTTAAAGATCTGCCAGGTGTTCGTTATCATGTAGTTAGAGGTACCTTAGATACAGCTGGTGTTTCTGATAGAACAACTAGTAGATCAAGATATGGTGCAAAAAAAGCTAAGGCGCAGTAAATCATGAGAAGAAGAAGACCTGAAAAAAGAAAAATTTTGCCTGATCCTATCTATAATGATTTAGAAATTGCAAAGTTTATGAATTATCTTATGCTTGATGGCAAAAAAGGTGCAGCTGAGCATATTTTTTATAATGCAATGAATTATGTTAAATCACGAACTAAGAAAGAAGGTAAGGAGATTTTTCAACTTGCTATCAAAAACACATCCCCTTCTTTGGAGGTCAAGTCCAGGCGTATTGGAGGTGCAAATTATCAAGTTCCTATAGAAGTACCCAAGCACAGACAATTTTTTCTTGCATCTCACTGGATAATTAATTCTGCAAGATCTCGTTCAGGTAAATCCATGGCTGACTGCTTAGCTCTTGAGCTTATTTCTGCTGCTAATAATGAAGGTGGCGCTATTAAAAAGAAAGAAGATACCCATAGAATGGCTGAGGCAAATCGAGCCTTTGCTCATTTCAGATAATTATCATGAAGAAAATCTCATTAGAAAACGTTCGAAATATTGGCATCATGGCACATATTGATGCAGGAAAAACTACTCTTACAGAGCGAGTGCTTTTTTATACAGGAAGAACACATAAAATTGGTGAAGTTCATGATGGTGGCGCTACTATGGATTGGATGGAGCAAGAAAAAGAAAGAGGCATAACAATAACTTCAGCTGCAACTACTGCAATTTGGGACGATCACAGGATTAATATTATTGATACCCCAGGACACGTAGATTTTACAGTGGAGGTTGAGAGATCACTAAGAGTTCTTGATGGCTCTTGTGCTGTTTTTTGCGCCGTCGGTGGAGTTGAGCCTCAAAGTGAAACCGTCTGGAGACAAGCTGATAAATATGGCGTTCCAAGAATCGCGTTTGTCAATAAAATGGATAGAACAGGTGCTGATTTTTATAATGTGCTTGAAATGATTAAAGAGCGCTTAGGTGCTAATCCTCTTCCTGTTGTTCTACCCATAGGTTCAGGTGAAATGTTTACTGGTATCATTGATTTAATATCGATGAAAGCAATACTTTATAATGATTCTTCTTTAGGAGCTCATTTTGAAATAGGTGAAATACCATCTGATATGAAAGAAGATGCTGAGAAGTGGCGACATCACCTTATTGAAGAAACAGCTGGTTACGATGAGGCACTTCTTGAAAAATATTTGGATGAAAAGGAAATTACGGAAGATGAATTGAAAAATGCAATCAGGAAGGGCTGTCTAGATAATACTTTTGTCCCTACCTTTTGCGGGTCAGCTTTCAAGAACAAAGGAGTTCAACGTTTATTGGATGCTGTAAATGATTTTTTACCATCACCATTAGATATTGGCGCTATAACAGGTTACGATCCAAACAATTCAGATGTCGAGATGAATAGACAGCCAAGTGAAGAAGAGCCTTTTAGTGCACTAGCATTTAAGGTAATGACCGATCCTTATGTTGGAAAATTAACATTCATGAGAGTTTATTCAGGAAAGCTTGATGCCGGTTCATATATTATGAATCCTAATACTGGTAAGCGCGAGAGAATCAGCAGGATTTTACTTATGCATGCAAATAAAAGAGAAGAGCTGGAGCA
>CETL01070365.1_pt1 | contig 12969 bp, 9 predicted proteins | sample 356371 | NCBI WGS metagenome assembly CETL01 (sample SAMEA2622518, study PRJEB7988) | marine metagenome | biome: marine biome (ENVO:00000447); feature: surface water layer (ENVO:00002042); material: "saline water (ENVO:00002010), including plankton (ENVO:xxxxxxxx)" | depth 5 m | reverse complement strand
TAGGAAATTTGAAGGAATCTGCTTCTAGTACGAGAGGACCGAAGCGGACGAACCTCTAGTGTACCTGTTGTTATATCAATAGCATCGCAGGGTAGCTACGTTCGGAAGGGATAAGCGCTGAAAGCATATAAGTGCGAAACCCATCCTAAGATAAGATTTCCCTGAAGACTTCCAGAAGAATACTGGTTTGATAGGCCACAGATGTAAGTACAGTAATGTATTTAGTCGAGTGGTACTAAGTAGTCGTTCGACTTGACTTCTTTTTATATTTTCTAGTTTTTATAGATAACAATATTATTTATGATTTAACCAATCATTAGATTTTCCGGTGACTATAGTGCAAAGGATCCACCCGATCCCATTTCGAACTCGGAAGTTAAGCTTTGTTACGCCGATGGTACTTCACGGGAGACCAGTGCGGGAGAGTAGGAAGTTGCCGGTATTTTAATAAAGGGGTTTAATGTTAACATTAAACCCTTTTTTATTTGTATAGAATAATGTTATTCGCCTAACTTATGGTATGATAAGATATATTTATATACTTGCTCACAATAATCTTCAATATTTTATTCCTTCTTTATTTTTAAGTTTTTTGATTTCTTGTAATATAACCTTTAAAGAAAACTTTTTTAATGATGATATAATTGGTTATTATTTGAGTGCAGTTGATATAAATACAGGAGAGTCTAATGTTCTACTATTTGATTATGAATTAGATTTAGATTCTAATTGTGATTTAAATCTTCCTCAATATGTTGATATAAAATTTCAAATTGAAGTGGACATACCTGGATTTACTACAGGTAATGTTAATCTAGCTTCAGGTAATTTTTCACTATTCCCTAATTCTAGCTTATCTAATCGTTCTTTTTCTTTTAGGAATATAGATATGAGTTTGGAACAAACTTTTTTACCTGGTGGAGCTACCTTAGAAGGTGGGGATTATACATTTGATCCAATTGAGGGTTTATCTTCAGCAATAACCACTGGAGGAAGACTCCCCAATGGTACTTATTTTTTTAAATTTTCAATTAATGATTGTCCTGATGGATATGTATGTAACTCAGAAATTAATAAAGAGCTCAATTTATTTATTCCATCTTTTTTAAATTCAATTGCTCCAGGTTCTTCTTCTCTAACAGATACATTATTTAACCAGATTAGTATTCCGTTTCCTGTATTCCAGTGGAATTCTGATTACTGTAGTAACTGTTCTAATTATTCTATAAGAATATGTGAATTTAAAAGTAATGTTCATTCTACTTTAGAAGATGCAATCAATGATATTTCAATCTTGCCTACTGGTTCTGGATATTTTGATATTGGTTCTTCTTCTAATATTTTTCAATATCCTTCTTCAGGTTTTCAAATTTTAAATGAAGGTTCAACTTATGTTTGGAAAGTTAAAAGATCATATCTAACTACTAATGGAATTATTGAAGAATTTAGTATACCGTTTGTTTTTAAAATGATGAATAATCAACCAATTGAATCATCAAAAAATCTAATGGTAAATCAAAGTAAACTTTTAAAAATTAAAAGTTTAATTGGCGATATAAAGTTTAATGAAATTTTTGATGAAAGTAACGGTATTTTGAAAGATTTTGATTTTACATCTGTCCAAATTATCTTAAATAATGTTGAAAAAAATGAAGATTATTTGGATGAATTATTAGAATTAATAAATTCATTTGAAATTGAAATAATTGAGGTAGAGGTTGAGTAATAATAAGCTATATTTGCTTGTAATTTTTATTTATTCTAGCTGCTTAATTTCAACAGAAGTTGCGATTGTTACGAAAAATAATGGTAGTGTTAAATATAAAAAAGAAAATTCAAAAAGATTTACTAATAAAATTAATTCAGGATTTGAATTATTTAACAATGATTTATTAGTTACGGGTAATGATGGATTTATTATGTTTGCTTATTTAGATGATGGTTCATTAATCAAAGTCCATAAAGATTCAGAAGTTATTGTTGATGGAAATTTAAATAATAAGATAATAAATAAGCAGGTTCTGATAAATGACGGTTTTATAAAGTTTAATATTAAAAAACAAAAGCAAAATGAGTTTAAGATTGTAACTCCTACATCTGTAGCTTCTGTTAAAGGAACAATTTTTTATATAGATACTTCATCTGATGGAGATGTTTTTTATGGATTTGACGGAGAAGTAGAAGTACAAAATATAGCATCTAATGAAATTTCTTCATTGACACAAAACAAAAAACTCACTTCCTTACAAGATGGTACAATTGAAATTGAAAATATTGTTGAAGAAGATATTGAATATATAGTACAAGTTCAACAAGAATCAGGAATTGAGCTTGATGAAATTCAAGAAATTAATGATTTTGAAGAACAACAACCTGATATTAATAATCAGCAAGGCACTGGTAATGTTGAAACAGAGGAAATCCAAAATGTTATAATTACATTTACTGATGAAAATGGTCAGCAAAAACAAATTATAATAAAGTTTGTAGAAAAATAATCTATGTATAAAATTCTAATTCTATTTTTTTTTAATTTTTTATTATCACAAAGTATAAATCATGACCCAATTAAAAATATCAAAGAAAATTCTGATGTTAAAATCGAGGTTTTTATTGATCTACAAGCAAGTGAAATAAAAACGTTTGACTTATACTATAAAAATAGCTCCCAGGATGGTTATTTTAAACAAAACTTTTTTTCAGATGATAATATATATTTTTATTCAAATATCCCGTCTAATTTTGTAATTGATAAAGATATTTACTATTATATTTTATTAGAGACTGAAACTAATATTTTAACATCTCCTCAAATTAGTCCACAATTAAATCCATTTAGAATAAATGTTTTAAGGGAAGTTATTAATAATAATGAATTTACCTATGAAAATGAAATTAGCAATATAAATATAATTTCTCCGGAATATGATGAAAATGTTTTACCAGAAAACTTTATTATATCTGTATCTTATTATGAATATGATAATTTAAATATAGATTCAATCAAAGTTTTTTTAGATGACATTGATATAACTTCTAAAACTAATATTAAACAGAATTATTTAATTTATATTCCTCAAAAAAAAATTAATTCAGGTTTACATAAAGTGAAAATCCTTATACCAAATAAAGAAAATTCATTTTTTGATCCAATAATATGGACGTTTAACATTGTAGAAAAATATGAAAAACAAAATTTTAATTATTTTGGAAAGTTATGGACAGACTTTACAGGTAATGAAATAGATGGATTAAACACATCATATAATACTTCAAACTTTAATTTAACAGCAAATACTGAATGGATGGATTTCAATTTTAAAAGTAGGTATAATTCACTTGATAATGATTTTGAACAATCAAAGAATAGATATAGTTTGCGTATGAAGAATAAATTTTTAGTTATAGATTATGGTGATTTTTACCCTCAATTTGACCATCTATCTCTTAATGGAAATAGGGTAAGAGGTATTGGGTTCAATTTTAAATCAAATTTCATTCAATTAAATCTAGTAAAAGGTGAATTAAATAGAGCGATCCAAGGTAGTTCCAATGAGGCATTTGATTTAAGTTATTCAACAGAATATAGTGAAGAACAACAACAGGATTTTAATCAACTAAATATAGCCAGAAGTGGTTATACATTTCAAAATGAACTTTCAGGCTTACGTATAGGCTTTGGCAGAGAAGATAAAATTAATTGGGGTTTAAATTTAGTCAAAGTAAAAGATAATATTAGTTCTGTTAGTAGTAATATTAATGGTGCAGTTATTAATTTAGATGCTATTACAAACCAATTTAGTTCTGACCAGTTTATTGATTTTAATGATAATGATTTTTTTGATTTTAATGATTTACTTTATTTAGATACAAAGCTAAATGGTAATGATGGAGTTTGGGATGATGCACAATTTTTTAATAATATCAATGAATTCTTAATTAATGAAGTAAATACAGTTTTAGTAGGTTATTGTATAGATAATCCCGATGAGGTGGATATATGTGATAATTGTTATGAGGATTCTTGTCCAATCAAACAAAATATAATTAGTATTGAAATTTTAGAAGAAAATTTAGATTATGTTCTTAATCAGGTAAATTTATTCAATGATCTCGAAATTAATTTAAATTATTTAGATGATAATTGGTTTTCAGGTACTCCAAAAGATAATTTAGTTTTGGGAACAGATTTTAAGGTTAATTCAAATAAATTTAAAGTAAATGGGAGTATTGCATTCAGTACTTTAAATGATAACATTTGGTATCCTGTAACTACAAAAAATGAACTTGATACTATACTTGATGATTTTGAAGATTGTTTTGTTGGTAGAACATATTCTAATGAATTTCCTGATGATTATTATTGGTTTGATTGTATTGCTTATGATATTAATGGTAATGAAATTCATTTAATTTATAATGAGCTTGGAACATCATTAGAAGATTTCCCCGACCCTGAAGATTTAAGTGATTTAATGCATTTTAATCCTGTAAACATGATCCCTAATATTCCATCCTTTTTTAATGATGAATACGATACCAAATTTTCAGATATTTTAAATTATCCTGAAGTTTCTTATGACTTTAATGTTAGACTAAATTATCCAAATCAAAATTTTTATTTTGGAATTAAAAAAGTTGGTTCTGAATTTAATTCATTTGCTAATTCGTACTTACAAAGCGATACCAAAGAGAAATTTATAAACAATAGATTTAAGTTACTTAACAATAGAATGTATTTATCTTTAAATTGGAAGTCCATTAATAATGGACTTAGTTCTGATATTAGCTCATCTAATTCAGATAAATATGATTTAATTATAAGTTATTACCCTAGAAATAATTTACCGAATCTTAATTTGAATTATGGATTGTATGATAAAAATAGTGGCTTATATTTTGAAGAAATAGATAATAATTTAGGGTTTTGTGATGATGAAGCTATTATAACTGAAAATGAATGTCCTAATAATCAATGGAATCAAAATGAAAATTATGGTTCGGTTATTGATATAACTGATAATAGAATAATTACACAAACCAACAATATGAGTTTGACTCTTAGTAAGAATTTAACTTTTTGGGATACAAATCATAATTTTTCACTATCAGTATTTAAATCCGATACAGATGATATTTTATATAAAGATAGAATATTAGAAAATATTGATTATATTTCTCCTCAATCAACTTCTAATAATGCTAATTTTTCAATAAAAAGTTATATCAATTCTTTTCTAAGTACTGATTTTTATTTTTCTAATAGTGGATATACGTTTTCAAATGAAAGTTCATCTGCTTTCCAAGAACAGGATGTTGCTATAACAAGGTTAGGTATAAATTATAATAATAATAAAATAATTGAAAAAATTGGGACTTCAATTGATTATTCATTAGGAGATGGTACATCTCCATATAATCAACATGGATTAAAATTATTACTTGATTTAAAATTTTCAAAAAATTTACTCATGAATATAAATATGAGATATTACAAAAGATCAATTCCAAATGATGCTGATTATAAGAATTCTATTATAAAAGCTAATCTGGCATATAATTTTTAACGAATTTTATGAAAAGATTTAATTATAAAATAATAGTTATAGCATTAATATCTATTTTTATAAATCTTGCTTTACATAATTTTGGTGTCTATAGTTTACTTGAAACAAAATTATATGATTTTAGATTTAAACTTAGGGGACCATTAATTGATTCAAAAAATAAATCTGAAATTGTTTTAGTTGAAATCGATGATGAAGCATATAGATTAATTCCTGAACCATATCCATATCCTAGAGGAAATGTATGGGCTAGAGCTGTGAAAAATTTGACAAATGCAGGTGCAAAAGTAATAGCCTTTGATATCCAATTTGATTCTGATGATTTTTCATCAATAATTTTTGAAAAAAAAAGTTTTTCTGATTGCAACTCATGTGATTATTTAAATCAAGATGATGAGTTTAGAAAATCTATAGAATATGCTAAAGATAAGGGGACAAAGATTGTTCTTGCATCAAAAATTGGTTTTGAACCTAATAGAGTTCCCAGTACTTATTTAATAACCCCGAATGATTTAATCATGAAATCTAATCCAATAATTGGTTTAGTTGACCATGAAGTAGATGCAATAGATAATGTAAGTAGAAGATATTCAGTTTTCAATGTTGTACCTTCAGATCCTAAAAATAAATATTTATCTTTTGGATTACAGACTGCATTAGCTTATCTAGATTTAGATAACGAAAATAGTGAAATTATCCAAGATATAGATAATGATTTACTAAATGTTAATGGCTTGTCGATTCTAGCATATAGAAAAGAAGCATCTTTTTTGCTAAACTATTATGGCCCTCCCTCTTCAACATATGAACCATCAACTTTTAGAAGATATTCAATATCTCAGATTATTGATAATCATGATTATAGATTGTTAGAGGAAGTTGAAGGTGAAGATGGTAATTGGATGGATATGTATATAAATAAAGAAAATGAGTTTTATCCAATTTTTAAAAATAGAAGTCCATTTAAAGATAAAATAGTTATTATTGGATCAGTATTGAAAGAAGACCATGATTTTAATGAAACTCCTTTTTTTAATTTTAATAATGATGAATATCCAACTCCTGGTCTAGAATTTCATGCAAATGCAACTCAACAACTTCTAGATGAAAAATATATTAAAGTACCCACAAAATCACTCAATTTAACGTATGATTCTTTTTTTTATGATTTGTCATTAATTATAATATGTGTTTTTGTTACGCTATTAATTTCGAATAATCCTTATATCCTTATAACAGTTCCATCTGTATTTTTTTTATGCTCACTATGGTTTTCATTTTCAATTGGTCTATTTATTGATGATCAATTATGGTTTATAAAAAAAATATTTCAATTATTTACGGATAGCCCTAAGTATTTTCTAAATACTTACAATGGATTAAATTCATTATATTTAGTTCCAATATGTTTCCCTATTGGAACTATTATTATAACCTACGGTATAAATATTTCTTATAATTTATTTAATGAACAAAAAAATAAATTATTTTTAAAAGAAACATTTGGAAGATATTTATCACCAAAATTAATTGATGACTTATACGAAAGTAAGAAAGTACCTGAATTAGGGGGCCAAAGTGGAATTAGAACTGCATTTTTTTCTGATATTGCTTCATTTTCAACAATTGCAGAACAACTTTCTGCTTCTGAACTTGTTGATTTATTGAATGAATACTTATCTGAACAAACGGAAATTTTATTATCTAATAAAGGTACGCTTGATAAATATCAAGGGGATGCAATAATTGCGTTTTTTGGTGCACCTATTTTTTCAGACGATCATGCAAAAAAAGCAATAGATACGGGTATTTATTTGCAAGAAAATTTAATTTCTTTAAAACAACGTTGGAGAAATGATATTAAGAAATGGCCAGAAGATGTTTTGAAAATGAAAATAAGGATAGGGGTAAATTCAGGTGAAATGGTTACTGGTAATATGGGTTCTAAACTAAATATGAATTATACTATGATGGGAGAGGAAGTAAATTTAGCTTCTAGGTTAGAGTCTAGTGCAAAATTTTATGGTATTAAATTTCATACAACTTACGAAACTTTGAAAAAAGCAGGTTTAAATAATTATTACTGGAGGTATATAGATAGAGTTACATTCAAAGGTTTTACAGAATGGAGACAAACAGTTGAAATATTTGGTTTTAAAGATAATACAGATAATAATTTATCAAAATTAATCAATTTTTTTCATCGAGGCTTAGATCATTTTTATAAAAGAAATTGGAGTAAAGCCTTAAAAGAATTTTCCAAAAGTAAAGAATATGAAAATTATTTTAATGATGAAGATATAAATCCAAGTAATATTTTTATCGAAAGATGTAATAAATTTATTAGTGATCCACCACTTGAAAAATGGGACGGACATTTTAGATTAGAAAAAAAATAAAACAATGATTATATAATGAATAAAAAAATACTTTGGGCTGATGATGAAATAAGTCAACTAAAACCTCATATTTTATTTCTTGAAAAAAAAGGCTATGAAGTTACAGGTGTGAATTCTGGTGAAGATGCGATTGAGGAATGTAAAAAAAACCATGATTTTGATTTAATCTTAATGGATGAAATGATGACAGGACTTGATGGTTTATCTACTATTTCTATTATTAAAAAAGATTGGCCAGATATACCAATTGTAATGATTACAAAAAATGAAGAAGAGTGGTTAATGGAAGAAGCAATAGGCGCTCATATATCAAATTATTTAACAAAACCAGTAAACCCTAGCCAGATTTTAATGGTATGTAAAAATATATTTGATAATAAGAAAATTCAGACCGATAAAAATATTAAAAGTTTTATAAAATATTTTAATGATGTAACTATTAATAGTGATAATGTTAAAACAGTAGATGCATGGTATGAAGTTTATAGTAATATCTGTAATTGGTCAATCAACTTAGCTGATATTGAAGATAAAAATATTTATAATATGTTAAACGATCAAAAGAAAATGATGAATAGCAAATTTTGTGAATTTGTAATAAGTAATTATAGAAAATGGATCAGTAATGATCAAGAAATTTTAGATAAACCTATTTTATCTCATAATATTTTTGATGATTATCTAAAGCCAATAATATCAAAAAAAAGAAAGTTAATTTTTATTATAATTGATTGTTTAAGATTGGATCAATGGAAAATGATTTCAAAATTATTCAAGAATGATTTTTCAGTAAAAGAAGACTTTCACTTCTCAGTTTTACCAACAGCAACACCATTTGCTCGGAATGCTATCTTTAGTGGATTACTACCAAATGATTTAAAAGATAATTATCCTGATTTATGGAAAAGAATGTATGATGAAAATAAACTCAATGGATTTGAGGATATATTTTTTGAAAGACAGCTTCAAAATAATAATTTAAAAGATATAAAACATAAGTATATAAAAATTTCAGATTTTAAAAGTGGAAAAAAATTTTTTAATAAGATAAATGATTACAAGAATATTGATATTTTAAATATTGTAGTAAATTTTGTTGATATCCTAGGACACTCTAGATCAGAATCAAAAGTTTTATCTGAATTGATACCTAATGAGAATGCTTATAGAAAATCAATATTTAATTGGTTTGAAAATTCTTGGTTATTAGATACCATTTCAACATTTAAGAATTGGGAAAATACAGAAATAGTGATAACCTCTGATCATGGAAATACAAGTATTGATAAACCACAACTTATTAAGGGCGACCAATCCACATCTCAAGGAGTGCGATATAAATATGGAAGAAATTTAAGATTTAAGGGAAAAAATGCTTTTAAGATAGATAAACCTTTAGATTATAATTTGCCTATGTTTGATATTAATACAGAGTATATTATAGCAAAAGATAATACTTTTTTTGTTTATAATAATGATTATCATAAATTTGTTAATATGTATAAAAATACATTTCAACATGGAGGAATTTCAATGGATGAAATGATTGTTCCTTTAATTAGCTTAAATAAAAAATAATAAATATGGATATAATTGTAAATGACCCGAAAGAATGTATTGATCTAGGTATTAAAATTTCTTCTAATATTAAACCTGGAGACATCCTTTCACTTGAGGGTGATTTGGGAGCAGGGAAGACTACATTTGTAAAAGGATTGCTCAAAGGATTAAATTATAAGCACGATGTAACATCACCTACATTTACTTTAGTAAATGAATATTATGCTGATTTTAAAGTAATACATATTGATTTTTACAGAGAAACTGATCACAAAAGGTGGGAAGTTATAGGTTTAGATGAGTATTTGTACTCGGATAATATTGTAATTTTAGAGTGGGGTAATATTGTAAAAGATTTATTACCAAACGATATTATTAAGATTAATTTTGAACATATAGATAAAAATAAAAGAAGACTTTTTAGTAAAAATGAACGTTTTAGCAATTGATACAGCAACTGATATATGTAGTATTAGTTTAGCAGTTAATAATAAAATTATTGATAGTAATGAGAAAATCATAGAATCTAGTCATACAAAATATTTAGCAAAAAATGTAGACTCCTTAATAAAGAAAAATACATTTTCTATTTCAAATTTAGATTATATACTTTTATCAATAGGCCCTGGTTCATATTCAGGACTAAGAGTTGGTTCTAGTTTTGTAAAAGGTTTGTCATATGCAATTAAAAGAAAAATTATCCCAATTAATACTTTTGAATCAATGATTGTTAATTCAAATTTAAGTGGTAATTATTATGTAGCACTTTATTCTCATAAAAATTACGTTTTTTCGCAAGAATTTTTGGATGGTAAAGCTTTAAGTGAACAAGTTTGCGATAAAATATTTAATTTAAAAAAAATACCAATATACGGCTATGCTCTTAGTAAAATAGAAAATATTCAATATAATGAAGAAAAACCATCTGCAATAAAAATGATAGAATATTTCAATAAAAATTTTGAATCTTTAACAAAAAATCAAAAAGATATAAATGATATTTCACCAATATATCTTAAAAAGAAAAAATAATATGTCAGATTGGTTCAGAAGAGATTCTAAAAATATTAAAACATTTAATAAAAGAGATACCGAGGAAGGAATGTGGTACAGTTGTCCTAAATGTAGGTCTGTAATTTATAAGAGTGTACTGCAGCAAAATCACTATGTATGTCATGAGTGTTCTTTCCATTTTCGTATTACTAGTAATGATTATATCAAAATAATTATTGATGATGTTAAATATGAAGAATTTGGTAAGAACATAACATCAGGAGATCCACTTAGTTTTAAAACGCCAAAAAACTATAAAATTCAAGTTCAGGAAACTGTAAAAAAAACGAATAAGAAGTCTGCAGTTACAACTGTAACAGGTTTTATTAATGAGATAAAAGTTGTTTTAGCTGTCATGGACTTTAGTTTTATTGGTGGGAGTATGGGATCTGTTGTAGGAGAAAAGATTTCAAAAGCTATTGTTAAAGCAGAGCAAGAAAAGTTACCTTTAGTTATTGTTACATCTTCTGGTGGTGCTAGAATGCAAGAAGGAGCGTATAGCCTAATGCAATTAGCTAAGACAAGTTCTAAGTTAGCAAGATTTTCAAAGAATGGTGGACTATACATTGTTTTAATAGCAGACCCAACTACTGGAGGAATTTCTGCTAGTATAGCAATGTTAGGTGATGTGATTTTAGCAGAGCCTAATGCTCTGATATGCTTTGCTGGTCCTAGAGTAATTAAACAAACTATAGGTCAAGATTTACCAGAGGGATTTCAAAAATCTGAATTTCTTTTGAAAAAAGGTTTTATAGATGAAATAGTCCATAGAAAAGATTTAAAGAAAAAATTAACTGTATTAATAAGATTATTGTTAAAAAAAAATGAATAAAAATACAATCGCTATTATAGACTTTGGTTCTCAGTATACGCAATTAATTGCTCGGAGAGTAAGAGAATTAAATATTTATTCAATAATTTTACCTCATGATTTTAAAGATAGTCATGTTGATTTTAGTAAAGTTAGAGGTATTATTTTATCAGGTGGGCCTTCGAGTGTATATAGTAAAGATTCTCCAAAGCTAAATAAAAGTCTAATTTCTTGTAAAGTACCTATTTTAGGAGTTTGCTACGGATTGCAGCTTCTAATAGAATACTTTGATGGGATTGTGGAGAGTGGAAAACTAGGAGAATACGGTCCATCATCTATTTTGATTAAAAGAAAAAGTGAATTATTTAAAAATATTTCTGCAAAAACAAATGTATGGATGAGTCATGGTGATAAAATTAAAAATATACCTCAAGATTGGTTAGTTACAAGTAAATCAGAAAATAATATTATTTCCTCTGTTGAGTGCGAAAAAAAAAATATTTATGGTGTACAATTTCACCCAGAAGTTGTTCACACAATTGAAGGTATCGAAATTATCAAAAATTTTACTTTAGATATTTGTAAGATAAGTCCGGATTGGAATTCAGATAATTTTATAAGAAATACAATTTCTGAAATTAGAGAAACTGTTAAAGATTCTAAAGTCTTGTGTGCATTAAGTGGAGGGGTAGATTCAACAGTAGTTTCTATGATGATGAAAAAAGCAATTGGAGATAATGCTATTTGTGTTTTTATAGATCATGGTTTGCTTAGAAAAAATGAAGCACAAGAAGTTGTTGATATGTTTAGTAAATCATTAGATTTAAATGTTAATCTTTATGATTGTTCAGATATATTTCTTGAAAAATTAGAAAATATTAAGGATCCTGAACAGAAGAGAAAAATAATTGGAATAACTTTTATTGAGGAGTTCCAAAGAATAACATCAGATTTTGGAGAAATTGATTTTTTAGCTCAAGGTACATTGTACCCTGATATAATTGAATCTGGAGGATATGGTGGTTCAGCTAAAACTATTAAATCTCATCATAACGTTGGTGGTTTACCAGATAAAATGAAATTAAAATTGATAGAACCTGTAAAAGATTTATTTAAAGATGAGGTTCGTAAAGTTGGATATGAACTTAAAATACCATCAAATTTTATAAAAAGACATCCATTTCCTGGCCCTGGATTAGCAATAAGAATAATGGGTGAAATTAATGAAGAAAGACTAACTATTCTTAGAGAAGCTGACTCTATTTTTATGGATGTTTTACAACAAACTGGAGAATATGATAAAATTTGGCAAGCATTTTGTGTTTTATTACCAATAAGAACAGTTGGAGTCATGGGTGATAATAGAACTTATGACCATGTAATTTGTTTGAGAATGGTAACTAGCTTGGATGGAATGACAGCTGATTGGTATGATTTACCAAATGATATTTTAAAAATATGTTCAAGTAGGATTGTAAATGAAGTTGATGGTGTTAATAGAGTAGTTTTGGATGTAACTTCAAAACCTCCTGGAACAATTGAATGGGAATAGTGTTAAATAATTATTAAATTAAAAAAA
>CETL01026222.1_pt1 | contig 13003 bp, 10 predicted proteins | sample 356371 | NCBI WGS metagenome assembly CETL01 (sample SAMEA2622518, study PRJEB7988) | marine metagenome | biome: marine biome (ENVO:00000447); feature: surface water layer (ENVO:00002042); material: "saline water (ENVO:00002010), including plankton (ENVO:xxxxxxxx)" | depth 5 m | reverse complement strand
TAAATTAAATATTAATTGATAATGATAGTTCTGGGCATCGAGACCTCTTGTGATGAAACTTCTTGTTCAATTATAAAGAATAATAAAGTTCTCAGTAATGTAGTAAAAACCCAAAAAATCCACCAATCTTTTGGCGGTGTTGTACCTGATTTGGCATCCAAAGATCACGAAAAAAAAATTACGATAATAGTTAATGAAGCTATACATAAAGCGAATGTAGATTTATCTAGTATTGATGGAATAGCCGTAACATATGGTGCCGGTTTACTTGGTAGCTTAATTGTTGGTTTAAATTTCGCTAAGGGCCTTGCATTAGGTTTAAATATCCCTTTGATAGGCATTAGTCATTTAGAAGGTCATTTATCTTCAGGTTTTATTAATAAAACTCCTAATTTTCCATCATTAAGCTTAATAGTTTCTGGAGGCCATACTCAAATTTGGAAGCTTGAAAACATCAATAATTTTAAAGTAATAAGTAATACAGTTGACGATGCAGCAGGTGAAGCATTTGATAAAGGCGCTAGAATCTTAGGCTTAGGCTATCCTGGTGGTCCAGAAATAGAAAAAATTGCGAAGACAGGAAATCCTTTTAAATATAAATTTACAATTCCAGAAGTTAAAAAAAATAAATTTAATTTTTCATTTAGCGGCTTAAAAACATCACTTCTTTATCTCAAAAAAAATCTTGATGAAAAAGGAGGGTATCTTATTGAAGATTTAGCAGCTTCTTATCAACATGCAATTATAGAATCTCTTTTATCAAAACTTGATAGAGCAATATCTGCTCATCAAATTTTTAATATTATGATTGTTGGTGGTGTATCTGCCAATAAGTATTTTCGTAATTATGCTTCAAAGATTCAAGAAAAATATAACTTAAATCTAATTTTTCCTGATTTTGAATATTGTACTGATAATGCTGCTATGATTGCTATGGCTGGATATTTCAAATTAAAGAATAAGGATTTTTCAGATTTATCAATCGAACCAAATCCTAATATCATTTATAAATAAATGTTTGATTTTAAAATAATATTTAATTATTTGTCAATTCCATTTTTTTTACTGATTTTTCTTTATCTATTATATTTAAACCAAAAAACTTTTAATAGCTTACCAAAATTTTATAGAAATTTATTAATGTTTCTTAGAGGAGTAGTAATTTTTCTTCTATTCATCATTTTAATAAATCCAATTTTAAAAATTAATAATAAATATACATATAACAAGAAATTAGTTTTCTTCATAGATAACTCTAGGAGTATGCTATCTTCTATTGATGATAATTTTATGGGTTATCTTTTAAAGAATGTAAAAAAGTTAAATAATAAAAATATAAATACATCTTTCTATACTTTTGGAGACACAATTACAAATATTAACTATTTGAGTGATATATCTTTTAATGCTACGTCAACAAATCTTAACCATATTTCTCAGAAGATTGGGAGCATTGATTCTGATTATAATGTAATTATTAGTGATGGAATGCATAACGAAGGTATTTTAAAATATTCAGATTTTTATGATTATTCCATTTATACATTTCAAACAGAATCAGCAGATTCTTCAGTAGATGATATAAGTATAAAATCAGTTAATGCTAATAAAATAGATGATAATTATAGTAGAATTAAATGTGATTTTGAAGTTTTATCAAAAAAAAGTTACGATAATATTAAAATTTTATTGTCCAATGAATTAACTAAAAATCAAGAAGTATCATCAATAAATTTAAAAAAAGGTAATAATTCACTATTGCATGACATTTTAATTGAAAACGAAAAATTATCTAAAAATAATACTCTAATCATCACAAAACTAGATTCAGAAATTAATCTAATGAATAATCAAAAGAATTTTAATTTTGATATCAATGATTTTAAAAATTTAAAAACTTTACTTATTTCTGGAAGATTATCTAATAATACTAAATATATAAAAAAAATTCTTGAAGAAAATGATTTAAAATTTATTCATTATTTCAGAAAGAATGATTTTGATTCTATTAAAGAAAGTTATGATTTAATCATTTTTGATAGTTTCCCATCAAAAAAATCACACTTAGATATCATAAATAAAAATGAAATTAATTCTTCAAAGATTTTATATTTTCAGGGACCAGTAAATGAAAGTGATTTAGTTTATGCTAACGATTTTTTAAAAAAATCATTAATAAAATTATATATTAAACCTGATAGTGATGAAAATATTTATTTTAAATCAAATTCAAAAAATAATTTAGTAAATAGTTTGATCAATCAAATTGCTCCATTTAAATCCAACTATAAAGCTACTAGAACAAATTTAGATAATTGTATAGTAGATATAAATAGTAATGATTTAATTGTAAGTAATGAGGTAGATAGCTTATTCATATTCATTCCAGATTTATTATCAATTTCAAATGAAACAAAAGTTTTTTACAAAAATAAAAATTTCGATAATCTAATAGAATATTTAGTGAAAAAAACGATTAAAAATAAAAATTTAATCAATATTTTTTCAGATCGAAATATCTATAATTCTAATGAACTTATTAATATTAATCTTAGTTTAGATGGAAGTTTTTTTGAAAATGATAAAATTACATTGTTAATTGAAAATAATCAGGGTGAACTAATAAGTAAATTTGATGAGTTTGAAAAAAATAATGAAAATAATTTTACTTTCAGTATAAAATTTCAAAACGAACAAACGTTATTTGCACAAGTACAAATTGAAATAGATGATGATACTTATATTAAAAGTAATAAAATTAGTTTTTTAGTTAAAGGTTCTTCAAAAGAACTATCTAATTTTGGCTTAGACCAAAAAATATTAGAGAAGATTAGCTTAAGTAGTAATTCTAAAAGTTATTCCATTAATGAATTAGATAAATTTATATCTAATTTAGATAATTCATATCAGAAAAAAATTAAAACTACAGTATTCCATTTTTTTAATTTTCAGTTATATTGGTTTATTATTATTGTATTTTTGATTTTGGAATGGATAATTAGAAAAAAAAGGGGATTATTATAATCTGGAACTAGTTCTTATTAATTGAGTATATGATTTAGTTGTAAAATAATAATAAATTAGATTGCTAAATAAATGGATAAAAAATTTTTCATACTATTATTTTCATTTTTGATTTCAAATTCTCTTGAATTATATAATCAAGATATTGATAATAAATTAACTAAATCCTCTATGAATTCTATTAATATAAACAATAGTACTATTCTAGAAGAAACAATTAGTCCAAAAACTTATATTGTTGGTCCTGGAGATGTGATTTCTTTCAATATGATTTCGACAGATGGTATGTATATCCAAGATTTAGTAATCTCACCATTGGGCTCAGTTTTGATACCTAATGTTGGCAATATTTATATTGATAAATTAATTTTATTTGAAGCATTTGATAAAATTGAGAAGGAATGTCTTTCTACGTACAGTAATTCAAAAGTTAATTTGACATTAAAATCTATTAGGGAATTCAAAATTCAAGTTGTCGGAGTAATCGATAATCCAGGTTTTATAATTGTTAATCCTCTTACAAGAGTTTCAGATGTATATTCTAAAGCTAAAAATAAAGAGGTCAATACTAACAGTATTATTGATGAGTTTAATTCTAATAGTGGAATATCTTTGAGAAATATAATTTTAGTTAGAGATGAGGAAGAAATAAATGTAGATTTATTAAAATATTATTACGGAGGTGATAAAAGCTTTAATCCTTTAGTTAAGCAAGGAGATATTATTAAATTTGCTAGTAAAAAAAATGAAGTAAAAATTAGAGGTGGAATTCCTCTACCAGGGTTATATGAAACTGTAAGTGATGAATCAGTTTATGAATTAATAAATTTACTTGGTGGATTTAATTCTAATGCTGATACAAATTTTGTTGAGGTATCAAGATTTATTAGTGACAAAGAAAATAAGCAGTATATTTTGAGAAATTCTAATGAAATGAATAATTTTAAAATTGAACCATTTGATTATATAAATGTTAGATATAAAAATAATTTTAAAACAAGAGATATTATTTCAATAGATGGTGAGATAAATTTCCCTGGTGAATATGATCTTTACTCAGATAACGTTTCAATAAGATCTATTCTTGGGATTGCTGGAGGATACACAGATAAAGCTGATATAAATAAAATTTTAGTAAATAATGAAATAATTATTTCAAATGAGGACCTAGAATATAAAAGAATTATGTTGATTGATGATAAAGATAGAACTGCATCCGAGGTTTCTTATGTTAAATCTAGAAATAAAATAAAAAAAGGTTTGATGTTATCTGAAGATTATGATAGAACACAAGAAATATTATCTTATATTGTTCAACCTGGAGATTTAATTTTTATTCCCAAAAAAACTAATTATGTTGAAATTATTGGTTCTGTAAAATTTCCAGGAAGATATCCATATAATAATTCTTTTGATGTACGTGATTATATTGAGTCAGCTGGTGGCAAAACAAGTAATTCTACTAGAAAAATTTATATAATTGATAATGCTTCAAACCAAAAAAATAGAGTTAAAAATAAGGATAAATTAAATAACGGTGATATCTTATTTATTGAATCAAAAGAAGATTTTTCTCCTTACAATAGGTTTAAAGAAGTAATGATTATTATTGGCCAAGCTGCATCTTTATATGCTGTAATTATGCTTAATAAATAGTAAATGAAAAAACAAACAATTACAATAGAAAATTTATTTGATACAGTTAGATGCAATTCTTCGTATTTCTTAAGAGTTATTTTAGTTTCTTTCGTATTATCACTTGTTTATGTAAGCACTAAGTCTAATTACTATGAATCTAAAATTTCTCTATACGCCGCAGGGGAATTGGAAGATGGAGGTTTATTGAGTCAATATAGTAGTATAGCGGATAATCTGGGTATTTCAACTATGACTCCATCTGCTAATTACTATATACCTGATATTGTTGATAGTAGAAGTTTAAAAGAGAAGTTAGTAAATAAAAAATGGAATAATTTAAAGTTCTCTGAACCTAAAAACTTAGTTGAATACTGGCAAATTGATGAAAAAGGATTTTTAACTAAATTTTTATTAAAGTTTAATAGATTAGTTTTTAATAATAAGTTTTCAAATGAAGAAATTTCAAATTTGAATTCTGCAATTAAAAATTTAAACGAATTAATTTATGTTGATGAACAAAATTCAGGCTTAATACTTGTTAGCGTTAATATGGAAGAACCTCAGTTGGCAGCTGACATTGCTAACTATATTTCTCAGTACGTAGTAGATTTTGTCAAAAGTCAGCAAAAAAGTTTCGCTGATAAATCTAGGAATTTCATTGATGAAAGATTATCTATTGCAAAGAAAGATTTAGAGAAATCTGAAATTAAGCTTACAAATTTTAGAAAAGAAAATCCTTTATTATTAGATACTCCTGACTTGCAATTATCTCGTGCGCGTTTCATGCGGGATGTTGAAGTAAATCAAGAAGTTTTTATAACGTTAAGAAAGCAGCTAGAAATTGCTAAAATTGAATCTAATAAAGAAAGACTTTATATAAATGTACTAGATAAGGCATATCCTAATCCATCTAAAAATAAACCTAATAGACTGCTATTAATTTTTATTTTTACTTTTTTAGGCTTATTTTTTTCAATATTTTTTGAAATTATAAGAATTAATTTTAAAAATATTACCACAAAATAGATACATCTAGTGATAGAGTCTAATTTAAAAACTTCTTTTTTAAATACAATTATTAAAGGTTCTTTTACCACTATTTGCTTAAGGATCTTAATGATTGTGTCTGGATATGTCTTTCTTTATGTGTTAAGCAATAATTATGGCATATCTGAAGTCGGAAATTTTACTTTGATTCAAGCTGTTTTGTTTACAATTAGTACAATTTCAGTTTTAGGGCTAGATACATTATCTGTAAAGGTTGTACCAATAAATGAAAATAATTTAAAATTTCTTTATTTTAGAATTATTTTAAACATTTTTCCTGTTGCTTTATTTTTTAGTTTTTTGCTTTTTTATCTTTCAGATAATATTGCATTATTTTTTGATAAAAAAATCCTTAGTGACTATCTAAGAATTTTAAGTTTTTCTATTATTCCTTTATCTATAATAAATATTAATTGTGAATTTTTTAGAGGTAAAAAAAATATGTTTTTTTATTCTCTATATAATAGAGGTTCTATTTTAATGTTTTTATTAGGTATCATTTACATTTTTAGTGTAAATAAATCTAATAATCAAACTTTAATCTATATGTATTATTTTTATGCTATTATAATTTTGGCATTAATAAGCACATTTCACTTATTTTTTAAATATTTAATACATACTAATTCAAGAAAAATAAAAAATATACCTAGCAAAAATTTAATTTCTTTTGAATCAAGAAATATGTTAATTATAAATATTATTTTTATATCTTTTCAATATGTAGATGTAATATTATTAGGAATATTAAGTTCGAGTTATAATGTTGGAATTTATACGATTTTACTAAAAATATCTTCAATAACTAGTTTAATTCTTCTTGGAGTTAATAGTATCTCAGGTCCTATAATTTCAAAATTATATAATAGTGATAAAATTAGTGAGTTAGATTATTATATTAGATTAATTGTTAGAATAAGTTGTTTTATTTCTTTACCAATATTATTTATTATAATTTTATTTTCAAATTATATATTATCAAATTTTGGTGATAATTTATTATTTTACAAAAATGCTCTTTATATTCTATGTCTTGCACAGTTTATAAATGTTTTGTCAGGCTCAGTGGGATTAATTATGCAAATGACAGGAAATGAAAGAATATTTAGGAATATTATTTTATTTTCAATTTTGATAAATATTATTCTTAGTTTTATTTTCATTCCAAAGTATCAAGTACAGGGAGCAGTATACTCAAGTTCAATTACTTTAATTTTGTGGAATGTCCTGAGTATTATTTATGTAAAGAAAAAAATTAATATTTATTCATTTTTTAGATAATGATTAAGAAAAATAAAAAACCCTCTTTTTTTGTTGTTGGAATGCAAAAGTCCGGTACAACAACATTACATAAATGGCTTGATAGTCATCCTGAAATAACTTTACCAAATTATAAAGAAACTCACTTTTTTTCTGATGAAAAAAAATTTTCAAAGGGATTTAAATGGTATTTAAATAATTTTAAAATTAAGAAAACCTCTAAATTAATTGGTGAAGTTGACCCATCATATATTTTTATTGATTCAGCTTTAGAAAAAATAAAAACAATTATAGATAATCCAAAATTTGTTATTCTTATACGAAATCCTTTAGAAAGATCATATTCACATTATTGTATGAATATTTACAAAGGATATGAAAAATTTTCTTTTTCAAAGGCTCTAGAATTAGAAAGCAAACGATTGAAAAGAGGTGAAAACGAATTTAGGAATTTCTCTTATTTAGCTCGTTCAAATTATTCTTATTTAATCAAAAGATTAATAAAGAAATTTCCCCAGTCAGAAATTTTATATATTAAATTTGAAGATATCACAAAAACTGAAAATCAAGAAGATGCCTATGCAAGAATTTGTAGTTTTTTAAATGTTGAGAATAAAAAGAATGTTAATTTATCTTTACCTTATAACGTTAAAAAGACATTTAAATCTAGATATTTAAGGGATTTTTTGTTTGGTGAAAGTAAATTAAAAACAATATTTAAAAAAATTATTCCTTATAATTATCACTATCTTTTAAAGAGGACAATTGAAAAATTTAATACAAAAAAAATAAAAAATAATAATACGGATGTATTAAAAAAGATTTCAAAAAAATATTTAAATGAAAGTAATAATGAGACACTAAAATTAATGAAAATAACTAAATTAAATTTAAATGATTGGATATACGATTTATGAAAAAAATTAAAAATCCCATAATTATAACTGGTATGCATAGATCTGGTACTTCAATGCTAAGTAGAATTTTAGAAAGACAAGGAATATTCATGGGTTCTCAAAAAGAAATAAATAATGAATCTATTTTTTTTTTGAAAATTAATACTTGGCTTATGTCATCAATTAATTCATCATGGGATAATCCCAAATCATTCGATTGTTTATCACAGAAACAAAAAAAAATAATTTTAAAAAAAATAAAAGATATACTATCATCAAGACTAAATTTTCTTTACGCAGGTTTTTTTCATATATTCGTTAAAAAAAACTTATTTAAAAATAAAATTCATTGGGGGTGGAAAGATCCAAGAAATACTTTTACTTTAGATTTATGGTTAAAATTATTTCCTAACGCAAAAATAATAAACATAATGCGACATCCTTTAGATGTTTCGCAAAGTTTATTAGTTAGGCAAAATAAGTTACTTGATATTGATACTAATGAAAAAAATAATTTAAAGGCAAAGTTTTTTTGTCTACTTAATAGTAGTAGTTCTAGATTAAAAAGTAGCACTATTTTAAAAAATATAGATGACTGTATTGATTTGTACAAAAAATACAATGATCAGGTTGAACAAAATCTAAATTCCTATAACAAGCAGTTAATAAATATTAAATATGAAGATTTACTTATTGATACTCAAAATACATTAGCTTTAATTTTTAAATTTATTGATATACCAGTAGATAAATCTAAGATAGCAATAATTGAGGAGGAACTTGATAAAAATCGTGCTTTTGCATATAAAAATATAAGATTATCTTATGATAAAGATACTCTCGAATCAATTAATTATTAATTTAATAATCTGAAAAATGAATATTGCAGCATATTTATTATTGACTCTATATCTAGTATTTCTAGGAGCTGATAGAATTAACTTCGGTGGAGAATTTTTAGAATCCTTTCAATTATTTCCTCATTTAGTAATTTCATCTATTATTTTTTTATATATTTTATTGTTTAGATTAAAAGATTTAGAATTTGGATGGATTGTAAATAAAAAGAGTACATTTTTATCGATTATATGTTTTTTAATGTTTACAATCATTAGCATTATTTTTTCTATTGATATAATTTTTTCAGCCAAGCGACTAGTTCTTCTTACTATAATTATAAGCACAGTTGTTCTAATACTATCATTATTTTCTAGTAATGAGTTGAAAGAGTATTTTTATTATAGTAGTTTACTTGGTTCAATCCTTTTTTTTATATTTAATATTTTATTGTTTTCAAACTGGATTGGTTATATATCTTATGATAGTAATATTATTAATCTCAACCCTGATTATATTGCATATTTTATACCAAGATTAGGTGGGTTTTCATCAGATGTTAACAGAGGTGTTTTAATTTTAGTTATTTATACTTTTTTTATTTATATATATGATAAAAAAAGTCTACTTAGCAATCTTATTATTCTAATGAATACTATTTTTATTTTTGCATCTTTATCACGAACTGCAATAGGTTGTTTTTTTATTACATTTTTGATATATACAATATTTTATTCAACTAAAATTGAAAAAATTAAGGTTTTAGTTATTTTACCAATATCCTTTATTATATTATCAAATATTATTGATTATTATTCATCTAATAATGTTATTGATATTGAATCAGCTTTAGAGGAAAGACTTACTCTTAATGATTTTGGTCACAACACTTCCACAGGAATACATTTTAAATTGATTGATGAAGGTTTAAGAATAGCATTTTCAGATTTGAAAATATTCTTAATCGGTTCTGGCTTAGGTACTTCTTATAAAGTAATTGAAGGTTTTGGTATGTCGAAAAAAAAGAAAGCTAATTTTCATTCTCAATATTTAAGTATATTTGTTGAAAACGGTTTTTTCGCCTGTTTATCTTTTTTATTTTTAACAATAATCATTCCTATTTTTAGAATTAGAAATAAGATGTTACCACTAATCATAGGTATTTTTTGCTTTAATCAGTTATACCAATTAACAAATGAACCAATGTATTGGTTTACTATACTTTACTATTATAAATTTAATGAGCATGTCTAACAAAATTTATATTAATGGTAGGTTTCTAACTCAAAAGTTATCTGGTGTTCAGCGTCATGCATTTGAACTGTCAAAACATCTTTCAGAAATTGATAAGAATAAAATAATTCTTTTAGTTCCATCTAAATCAGTTATTAGAAAAGAATATTATTATAAATTTAATATTTTATCTCTTGGAATAAATACTGGTCATTTATGGGAACAAATTGACTTGCCATTTTTTCTTTTAAATAAAAAAAAAGCAATCTTAATTAATTTTACAAATTCGAGCCCAGTTATATTTAAAAATAAAATTTCTACAATTCATGATTTATCTGTCATAGAAAATAAAGATTGGTTTTCATTTACATATAGATTTTTTTATAAAAATTTTATTCCATTATTTTTAAAAACATCAAAAAGAATTTTTACAGATAGTTATTTTTCAAAAAATCAGCTGATTAAACGATATAAGTTAAAATCAGATTTAATCGATGTTATTTATTGTGCAAGTTCAATAAAAAAAAATAAATTCATAAAAGATGAAAAAAGTGAAAAATTTATTTTATTTATAGGAGGTAGTTCAAAAAGAAAAAATTTAAAAAATTTAGTTAAAGCATTTACCTTAATTGATACAAAAATTAAATTAAAAATTGTAGGTAAATCTACAGATTATATAAACAGTGATTATATTTTAGATAATGATAGAATTGAATTTCTTGATAGTGTATCAAATGATTTATTAGAGTATCTTTATACAAATGCAATAATGTTAGTCTTTCCTTCATTTTATGAGGGATTTGGTTTGCCTCCTTTAGAGGCAATGTCATGTGGATGTCCAGTAGTCGCCTCTAATATTCCTGTTCTTAAAGAGGTATATGATGATGCAATATTATACTTCGATCCTTATAATATTGATAGTATTAAAGATACCATTGCAAAAGTTTTATGTGATAAAAAATTAAGAAAAATTATGATAGAAAAAGGTTTAGAAAAAACTGAGAAATATTCTTGGGAAAACAGTGCTAATAAAATTTTTAATTTAATTACTAATAAAATATGAAAGTAGCGATTGTACATTATTGGCTTGTTGGTATGAGAGGAGGTGAAAAAGTACTTGAGTCACTAATTGATATTTATCCATCAGCAGATATATATACTCATGTTTATATACCTTCAAAGATATCTGATAAAATTAATAATCAAAAAATATTTACTTCTTATATATCAAAAATTCCTTTTGCTAGTAAGTTTTATAAACATTTATTACCTTTAATGCCTTTAGCATTAAGGTTCTTAAATCTTAAAAAATACGATCTTATTATTAGCAGTGAGTCAGGGCCTACTAAAGGTGTCAAAAAATCAAGAAATTCACTACATATTTGTTATTGCCACACACCAATGAGATATATTTGGGATATGAAAAGTGAGTATATAAAAAATTTATCTATTATTGAGAAAATTTTAGCTAAGTTAATCTTTCCTTTTATAAAGAAATGGGATTTTAATACTTCTCAGAAAATTGATAAAATTATATGTAATTCGAATTTTGTTAAAAAAAGAATTAACTTATTTTGGAATAGAGATTCTAAAGTAATTCATCCTCCTATTAACATAGAAGATTTTCATATAAGTAATAATATTAAAGATTATTATTTGATTTTATCTCAGATGGTTTCATATAAGAGGGTAGATATAGCAGTAAATGCATTTAATAAATCAAAAAAGAAATTATTAATTGTAGGTGAAGGAGAACAGTATAAGCGACTGAAGTTAAAAGCTAATAAGAATATTAATTTTTTAGGTTGGATAGAAAATGATAAAAAAAATAAATTATTAGCAAATTCAAAAGCATTGATTTTTCCTGGTATTGAAGATTTTGGTATAGTCCCAATTGAATCGATGGCTTGTGGAAGACCAGTAATTGCTTATAAAGCTGGAGGTGCTTTGGATTACATTGAGGATGGTGTAAATGGTTTATTTTTTGATGAACAGAATTATGAAAGTCTTAACGATAAAATAGAATATTTTGAAAATAATATTAATAAGTTCGATTCATATAAAATTCGTAGTAGTGTTGAAAAGTTTGATTCTAAATTTTTTAAAAAAAATATAAAGAATTATATTGAATCTTTATCTCAATAATAATGAATGATGTCATAATTTTTGGTGGTTCAGGTTTTATTGGATCTCATCTAATAAAACATTTAAATACTAATGGTGTAATACCATTGGTATGTGATATTATTGAAAAACCTTTATTAGAAAATTTAAGGTATAATTTTATATGTATAGATGTTAGAAAGCCCTTTGATATAGATTTGTCAGATAAAAATGTTTCAATTATATATAACCTAGCTGCAATAAGTAAATCACCTGGTCATAAAGCTCAGGAATATTATGAAACCAACATAAACGGTGCCAAGAATATTTCAAACTTTGCAAAAGAAAAGAACATAAATACAATAATATTTACAAGTACAATAGCTGTTTATGGATATAGTGAAAGTCCTTGTTTAGAAAACTCTCCGTTAAATGCAGACTCAGATTATGGATTATCAAAAATTCAAGCTGAAAAAGTCCATATCAAATGGTTCGAAAAAAATAAAAATAGAAATTTAATTATACTTAGACCAGGTGTAGTGTATGGATATAAAGAAAATTCTAATTTTCATAGATTATACAATGCAATTAAGCGAGGTTTATTCTTCTATCCTGGCAGAAAAGATACACTGAAATCATGTATTTATGTAAAAGATTTAGTATCGATTAGTTATAATTTAATTAAACAAGAAAAATTGCAAATATTTAACATGTGCTATAATAAATCTTTTTCAATCGAGAAAATTGTTTGTACTATTTCTAGCACTTGTAATTCTAAAATACCAAAAAGTATAATTCCATCTAAGTTTTTAATAATTTTAGCATTTTTAATAAATAAAATTACTATAAATAAACTAGGTTTTCATCCTGAAAGAGTTAAAAAAGTAATGCTTTCTACCAATGTATCAGGGAAGAAAATTCAAAAGTTAGGTTTTAATTTAATGGATTTTGAGTTATCAATTAAG
>CETL01128301.1_pt1 | contig 13025 bp, 7 predicted proteins | sample 356371 | NCBI WGS metagenome assembly CETL01 (sample SAMEA2622518, study PRJEB7988) | marine metagenome | biome: marine biome (ENVO:00000447); feature: surface water layer (ENVO:00002042); material: "saline water (ENVO:00002010), including plankton (ENVO:xxxxxxxx)" | depth 5 m | reverse complement strand
GAATTGTTGAACAAAGGTTGGTCTCGTGAAGACCTGCAAAAAAACGTATTATTCACTACTCACACTCCAGTCCCAGCAGGTCACGATAGATTTGATTGGGATGCGGTGGAAGAGGTAGTGGGTGATTTGCTTCCCAGTGATGCAAGAGAATTGGTTAGAAGTGCTGGCGATCCACATTTAGGACAGCAGATTTCAATGTCGCATCTTGCTGTTGCTCTCTCAGGTCCAGTCAATGGTGTTAGCGAATTAAACTCAGTTGTAGCCTCTCCAATGTTTGGAGACAAGCATATCGAGCCAATAACTAATGGAGTTCATCACGGAACCTGGACAGGCCCTGCAATGGTGAAATTATTTGATGAAAATATTCCTGGTTGGTTAAAATCTCCCGAGAAGTTGGAAAATGCAAAGAATATCCAAAACACCGATTTATGGCAAGCTAGAGAAAACTCACGGATGCTACTTCGCAAGCATGTAAAACAGACAACTGGTGTTGAACTACATCCTGATAGACTGACAATAGGATTTGCTAGAAGGTTTGCAACCTACAAAAGAGCAAACCTGGTCTTCAGCGATTTGGACAGACTTAGAGACTTTGGAAAGGGAAAAATACAATTTGTATTTTCAGGTAAGGCGCATCCAAAAGATGAGGGAGGAAAAGCGCTGATAAAATCGATTTTTGAATCCGCAAAAGACCTTGAAAATGAAATACCAATCGCATTTTTAGAAGATTATTCAATGGCCACTGGACTTGCTATGACTAGCGGTGTTGATGTGTGGTTGAACAATCCAATAAGACCGATGGAAGCCTCTGGAACATCTGGAATGAAAGCCGCTATGAACGGTGTTCTAAATTGTAGTATTCTAGATGGATGGTGGCCAGAAGGTTGTGAGCATGGCAAAAATGGCTGGGCAATTGGTGGAATGGATGAAGAAAGAGATGACGTTAGAGACGCAAAAAATGTTCTTGATGTCCTAGAACATCAAGTCGTCCCCCTTTGGTATGGAGACAAGGGGAAATGGACTGAGATGATGAAAGCCGCAATCGTAACATCGGCTAGATTTACAGGTGCTAGGATGATCAATGATTATCGCCGCTTCTACGATTTGTTTGGATGAAGAATATCAACGCAATCACTACTAAGACCGCTAAGAAATTGCGAACTAAATTTGCGTTAGAACTACTGCTGGACTGTATCTCATCCTCACAATCATCACAGGTTATAACAGGGCATGGGCCATCGGAAACAGCCGATTCAAAAGTAGATCCACAGCACCCTTGACAGAGTTGCATTTCCTGATTATCGACTAGGTTTTCACTAGAATTGTCATCCAGTTCTTCATTGGCAGTGTTATTCGCTTCTGTATTGTTTGTCAAGTCATCACTTGATTGATTATTCGAGTCTGACAGATTCTGTGACCCCTCACTTTGTAATAGGATTGTGACAGAATTACTTGGAATGCTCAAAGAACCTTCATCATGACTAGCACTACCAAAAATGACGTGGTCAAATGTTGTTTCAAATTGACTATCACCACCCCGGTTTAGAACTACTAAGACACTCTCCTCAGCGGTTGACATCTGGTATGCTAAGATATCGTTTTCAACGTAATGAGTGTTGTAGAGTCCGCTATTTAGTGCAGCATATTCACCACGAATCTTAGCGAGTTCTGATGTGAAATTGCGTAACTCGTGCTGTGATGATGTCAACTCAAAATTAAGCATGCGCCGGTTGTCAGGATCGGCTCCTCCGTGTTGTCCAAACTCGTCGCCCATATACAACATTGGAGCTCCAGGGGTTGTCAATAGCCATGCAATTCCTTGTCTGGCACCATCATAAGCAGAATCGGGAGGCGTAGAAGGAAGGTTTTGTTCCTGCCATTGGTTCCACTGACTTCCGTCATTTACTATTCTTGAAATATATCGTGGGGAATCATGACTTCCCAAATAAGGCACCATGACTGCTCCCTCAACATACTGGTCCTGACTACGATTTGTCCAATAGTCTAGATGTATGTAATTCATGTTACCGGTTGTGAAAACATTGTCAACAACTGCATGATATAGAACAAAATCTGCTTGGCCATCTAGAGCATTTTCACCGATGTATCTATTGATCATTCCATAATCTTCAGAATTATCTTCCAGCGAGTGTCCCGACCACCCCATTGCTGTCTCCCCTTTTAGATAGAAATCATTGCCCGTAGCCTCGAATCTTTCGTTTATTCTTGTAGCCAGGTTTGTTATTGCATAATCATCAACATGCTTCACAGCATCAATTCTTAATCCGTCTAAATCAAAGGTCTCAGCCCACCACAGTGCATCTGATATTATCTGTTCACTAGCGGCTCTATTCTTCCAATCAACATCTGGCATGTATTCCATGAATAAGCAGTCTAACCTACGCTGCGTCCAATCGCAAAACTCTGTTCCACAAATGCAACCTTGATTGAACCATTCAGGATTTTCAATGGCATAAACATGGTCCTCATGAACGTGATTAATCACGAAATCTGCCATTACTCTAATCCCCGCATGGTGAGCTGCATCAATCATCTCATGGAGCGCTTGCTCTCCGCCGAACCTAGGGTCGACTTGTCTTGGTTCAACAGGCCAGTAACCATGGTATCCTGAAACCTCATGATAACCATCTCCAGCTATGTATTTTGTAGTCGGATTTGTGTTGAATGGAGAGACCCACAGAGCATTAATGCCGATATCATTGAAGTAGCCAGATTGAATCATTTGTGTAATGCCTTCCAAATCTCCTCCCATCCAATCAGCCTCTTCTTCGGCTCCAGTTGGAAGGCCATCGTTACTCGAATTACCGTTTACGAATCTGTCTGTCATTATCATGTAAATTACAGCCTCATCCCACGAAAAATCAGAATTTGGCCCAGTCCAGAATACGGCTAAAGACTCTCTTCCGTCTGCACTCAACTCAATGCTGTGTTTCCCATCCTCAAGCAATGAAAGGTCTAATTCCCAATTGTCTCCAATTCTTTGAAATTCAAAATTTTGATTTGGATTCTCAACGCTTGAAACAATTAGCTTATCATCTGTCAAATGATGGGAAAGATGTTGCTTTTCTCCAACTCTTACCACCGAATTTTCTATACCATCACAGTATCCTCTATACGAGTTTTCTGGGTCAAAAGTATAATTTCCATCGACTAAAAATTTGTAACAATAAAGACCAGCATCCAGTTGGACGGTTGTTGACCAAACACCTCCCGATTCTGTCATTGGAATTGTCTGATCCCAATCCCACTCACCCTTCAATTCTACCGATTCTGCATTTCCAGCCCACATGAATAGTGTGTTTCCCTCATCATCACCATGTGCACTAGGCAGGCACATTAGAAGTAATAGTGAAACAATGAAAATCGACTTCCTCATTTTATCAACTCTTGAATAAGTTATCCGCAGTCTCCTTTATCTCGTTTAGATGTCTGACAAGGAATCCCTTGACAAACTCATTTGCTGGATTGTGATAAGCTTCCATTGGTTCACAATGCTGTTGCAATTCACCTCTATCCAAAATTGCTATTCTATCAGCGAGTGTCATAGCCTCAATCTGGTCGTGAGTCACATATATCGTGGTGCAGCCTAACTCTTCGTGAAGCCTCCTAATCTCTCCTCGCATTTGGTGTCTTAACTCTGCATCTAAATTTGAAAGCGGTTCGTCCATTAAAAGTACTTTAGGACGTTTGATTAGAGCCCGACCAAGTGCAACCCTCTGCCTTTGACCGCCTGACAACTCCTTTGGCTGTTTCAGTAATTCAGAGGTCAAACCAAGCATATCTGCCATTTCCTCTACCCTTATTTTGATATCCTCATTGGAGATTTTATTTTCTCCTTTTAATCTCTTCAGACCAAAAGAAAGATTTTCGGCTATGTTCATGTGTGGGTATAGTGCATATGATTGGAAAACCATTCCAAGTCCTCTAGCTCCAGGAGGAAGATCGTTTACCCTTACCCCGTCAATTTTTATTTCACCTAAGCTGATGTCCTCAAGACCTGCCAACATTCTCAAAGTTGTTGACTTTCCACACCCAGAAGGTCCCAAGAGAACCAAGAACTCGCCATCTGCTATCTCTAAATTTAGATTGGAAACCGCCTTAGTTCCGTCATCAAAAATTTTGTCAACATTCTCATAACTTACCGTTACCATTGGATCACCCCTTTACTCCTCCAGCAGATAATCCCTCAATAAGGAATCTTTGGAATAGTATAAACAGAACGACAACCGGTATGCTGACCAAGATACTTGCTGCTGCGAAATCTCCCCAAGATTGGCTGGTAGAAGAAATCATAGATGCAAGTCCAACAGGCAATGTATACATGTCATTTGAGGAATTGAAGGTGAGAGCTAGCAAGAACTCGTTCCATGCAGCGAGGAAAGAGAATAATGCCGTTACTGCTACCGCTGGCAAAGATAAAGGAAGGATTATCTCTACAAATATCTCAAACCTACTACAACCATCTAAAAGTGCTGCTTCTTCTAACTCAATAGGAACTGTATCAAAGAACCCTTTTAGCATCCAGACGCACAACGGTAGAGCAGTCACGCTGTAAGCCAATATCAACCCAAGATGACTATCAAGTAGCCCTAAAGATTTCATTACCATGAAGTAAGGAACAAGAATGATAATCCCAGGAAACATTTGAACCAGTAGGAACGCAAACATTGCGGGATTTCTCCCACTAAATTTGAATCTGGAAAACCCATATGCAGCAGGTATTGCCAAGCCTAGTCCTGCTATGGTTGTTCCAACTGAAACTATTAGCGAATTTTTCATCCATACTGGAAACTGATCTCCTCCTAGGACTTTTGTAAAGTGTTCTGTTGAGAAAGAATCTCCAATTGGTCCTCCAAGCGCATTTCCTGGCGAGATTGAAATGTCTAGTATCCATATTACTGGCAGCAAAACTATGAACGCAAAGTGAAGCAGTATTATGTGCTTACCAAATCTTTGATATGAGCCTTGAAATCTTTTATTCCTAGCCAGCCCAAATTCTACTCGTTCTGTTGATAATTGATTATTATTCCAATCGGAAACGCTTGGCGAGGAAATCCAATAAATCGATATTAATCCTGGAATAATTAACCACAATTCCATCCAAATAATGAATCCAATTGGTTGGGATAAAATTGAAACTGTACCAATTAACGAAACTATTCCCGCCATAGCAAGTGAAGCATCCCTTTTCCAAGGTTTTGAAGCCTCTGGAAGACTTAACGTAAGGATAGTTAGCGCTAAGATACCTGAAAGTGATAACACAATCCCGCTATCTCTCAAAACATCGAAAGTCAGTAAGAATATATTGACTACAATAGCTATTCTTAACCAAGTATTGAGAACACTAATTTCCAAAGGAACATACCAATCCCTCATTGTTTTTTCAGCATTCATGATACTGCCTCCATTGCATTGGTTTGTTTCATGTAAAACCAAGAGAATACTAGCAGCATTGCAAAGATCACAACAGACCATGCAGCCGCTAAGCCATATTTCCCGTCTATGAAAGCGACATCGTAGACATAAGTGATCAAAATATCTGTCGAGCCTGGACCATAAGTGAGGTTTGGACCACCATCTGTCATCAGGTAGATTACATTGAACATATTGAATGTCCAAATAAATCCAAGCAATGACAAGGGAACTATCGCACTTTTCAGATTTGGTAATGTGAGGTGACGGAACTGATCCCAACCACTTACGCCATCAACTTCAGCAGCCTCATACATCTCACGGGGTATTGATTGTAAAGCCCCAGATAGGGACATCATCATAAATGGCACTCCTAACCAGATATTGACCAAAATCACAACAACTTGAGCCCCACTTGGGTCAGCAAGTAAGTTGAGATCTGTCCCTAGCAAATTATTCAATAGACCACTAGGCTCGAAAATACCTCTCCAGATAAGGACTGAGATATACGACGGAATTGCCCAAGGAAGAAGCATTATTGTTCTATATGCTATCCTTCCACGTAGTCTTTTGTCATTCAAAATTACTGCTAGAAAAAGTCCGATTGTTATGTGTGCAACCACGTTAGAAACTGTCCAAATAAGTGTAAAGATTGTCACTTTTAGAAAGCCATCAGCGGTAAACACATCTAAGAAATTACTCAATCCTGTGAGAGACTCATCACCTAGACGAACAACACTGGCATTTGTCAAAGATAAATAAAATCCGTAAAATACCGGATAAAAAGTTAGAACTGCAAGAGCGATTAATGCTGGAGCAATGTAAAATTGCGCATTTTTTGAGGACGACTTTTTCTTATCTACCGCTACACCATATGACAGAAGAGCAATTAGAGATACAACTATGCTACCTACTGCGAACAAGACTCCACTTGTTCCTCTTTTTTCTGGCAATATATCTTCAACACCAGAGGTTGCGAAAACCTCGAATACCTGTCCGTTAGAATCGTTGACAGTAATGTGGTGCTCTTTATTTGGAATCATGCCTGTTAGTGGGCAAAGATAGATGATTTCATCTGAATAACTATCTAAACACCCTGTGTAAACATCACTTTCTGATACCCCTTTTTTCACAATACTGTGTAATTCATTATCAACAAATATAGAATGATTACCCTCCCCTAGAGAAAACTCAATTTCGATAGTTCTGTATCCCTCTATCAAATCTAGTGGCTGGGATAATTCCGCACTTGCAATAGTATTCAACATCTCATTTTTTGCCATTTCTAGCGCACTCTGTGCATCTGAGCTACCAGTATACACCTGTTCTAATGCAGGAGGTATAACATCGTAAAATTTGGACATCCCAAGGGTTGTAGGTGCTGGTGTGCCGAGTTCGGCTTGTTGGAAAAATCCGGTAATTACGGGGTCTGCTAAGATATCCAAATCCTCTCTCAGACTTAGGGAGGTTGGCATAGTATATGTCTCCAAAGCAAATTTCTTTTGCACCTCTTCGCTTGAGAGATATAGAGCTAAATCTGTGGCAGCCACTTTTTGTGGGCTTTGTTTTGACACTGCCCAACCCTTGTATGCTACTAACGGGGATAGATGATCGCCGTCTGAACTAATTCTAGGAAGTAAGGCTTGCCCCAAGTCGGTAATTCCCTTGCCGTATCTTGCCCAATTCCATGGCCCATCAATTATCATCCCGGACTCCCATGCCTCAAATGAATCTTCCATCGCAATTTTTTGCGTCCCGGGTGGAATAATCTCATGCTCGAGTTCTAAGTCCATGACCCATTGAAGTGATTCCGCAGAGCGCCCTTCATCGAATGTTGGGTTTCCATCTTCATCGAATAATTCGCCTCCAAATCCCCCGAGAAATGGAAGCCACCAGTATGCAGACTTTACAGGAAACTGAAGACCAACCTGCTCACCAATCGTCATCAAGTCGTCTATTGTCCAGTTCGCATTAGGCTCTTCAATTCCGTCAAACAATGCTTTATTGTAAATCAAAGATAAACAATCGAAACTTGCTGGAATTGCGTATAGTGATTCTCCATAGCGCATTGAATCCATTGCAATTGGGTCATACAGATTTCGTTGCTGTGGCGTAATGTGCGGGCGAAGATCTTCAAACAAAGGATATCCATCGACTCTGGTCTCTCCAAATTTACCCAAAGAATCTGAAGAGACCCTCAAGAGGTCAGGAGCCTCGCCCCCCTGTGCCGCAATTTGGAATTGCTGGTCAGAATCATCGTATGGCTTATTTGTTACTTTTACATCAATTCCAGTCTCTAAAGAAAAATCATTAACAGCTTCTAAGAAGACTTCCTCTTCCATACTATCAACTGTAAATGTATACCAAACCTCAAGTGAGATAGTATCGATATTTGACTGCTCTGATTCCTCACCAGAACCACCCATACATCCTGGTAGGATGAACAAAAGGACGAGCACTAGACTGCGCAGGCGCATGGTCTAGACAAATCAAATACCCATATCAATTATTACGTGTATCGCATTAAGAACTTGGAAACCCACGATATCATCATTATAGACAAGAAGGAAGCAATAGCATACCTAGCCCATGGCCGTTTGGGTTTAGGAGGCGGGAAAGGGTCAATGCCCATTTCAATAGCTTTGGCCAGCATCTCAAGATCCTCTTCGATAGTGACCATGTTTAACCCAAATCATGTAATCACTTCAAAATATGTATCGATTAGCGCCCATATGGCCGAAGAGGGTGGCAACCATGCTTTACCAAATCTCCAGGTCAAGCCACCTAGACCCTCTGCGACATTGATGATAACCAGAGACGGAGATGACGGAGTCGAGGTTTTGCTAGGGAAAAGAAGCGAGTCAATGCTAGCATTTCCCGGATATTATGCGTTTCCCGGCGGCGGTGTCTCTCGTGTGGACAAAACTGCAAGTGAGGTTCTAAACATTTCAGTCCAGCATTGTGCAATACTCAGAGAGGTGGTGGAAGAGTTAGGTTTAGCTCCAGAAAAAGGTAGGATGATTTCTGTTGATGATGATTTTAGAAAAATGGTTGTTGAGGATAAGTCAAATTGGTTCCCTCTTGCAATGGATGGAGATATTCCGATAGATACAGATGGTATTAGGATAATTTCAACCCGAACTACGCCACCATTTGGGCCTATGCGATTTGAGAATACCTTCCTTCACATACACTCACATCAGCATGATGAATACTCACTGGTGGGTCAAACTGAATTCGAAGATGCAAGATGGATGAGACCTAGTGATATTATAGGTGCTTGGCAGAACAACGTCATAAAAGTAGCACCTCCAGTAGTTACTCTTCTCATGGAAGTGGATAGATGTTTGATACTAACTAACCAAGACATGACAAAAGTCGCAATTGATTTAGAGGCTAGAAAACCAGAACGGAGATCTATTTTATTCGCTCACGGAGTTCAAGTTATACCCATCAAAACCGCAACTCTTCCGCCCGCTAACTACACCAATTGCTATCTTGTAGGGGACCCTAATGGCGATTTCATAATCGTAGATCCTGCTTTCAGACACAGAAAAGGTATGGAAGAGATTAGAGACGCTGTCAATAAGCGTCCGGGGAATCCAATAGCTGTTTTTTACACTCACAGTCATCCAGATCACTTAGCAGACCCCGGCCTGCTAAAGGAGGCGTTTGACATCCCAATATGGTCTGCTTCTAACACGGCTAATCGTATACTAAGAGACGGTGAAATTTTGCAACTGGGAAATCAGTCATGGGAAGTTCTGCACACGCCCGGGCACCATCCTGAACATCTCTGTTTAATCTCTGAAAGTGGATTGATAGCAGGAGATATGGTTGCAGGAATAGGAACTATACTTGTAAGGCCTGGAGAAGGAGAGATGGTCACTTATATAGAACAACTAAAGAGACTTAGAGACCTTGACCCACATCTTATTTTCCCATCACATGGTCCTGTTATTGCTTTACCTGAAAAAAAATTAACCCACTATATCGAACATAGGTCATCGAGACATGAAAAGGTGTTAAGGGCTGTTGAAGCTGGAAACCAAACTATCGAAGATATCGCATCAGCTGCATATGCTGATACTCCGGATGCTCATCCAAGGTTAGCAATCGACCAGACACTCTCTCACCTACTTTCACATGAAAAAAGTGGATATGTAAAGAATATTGACGGCGGTTGGGTGAGAGCTTGAAGAGTGTAATGAGTGGTCTTGATTTGAGAGCGATTGCTCAAGAATTAGAGGACATGGTAGGGTCTCATTGCAAAAAATGTTACCAGCCACATTATGAGCAAGTAGTCCTTCGCTTAAGGTCAAAAGATGGTGGAAATACCGACCTTGTTTTAGTTAGAGGAAAGCGTGTTTACACTAGTAAAAGAGACAGGCCTATGCCGCAATACCCTGCCCCTTTTGCCATGGTACTTAGAAAGTCATTAACCAATGCAAGATTGAAAGCAATCGAGCAAATTGGATTTGATAGAGTTCTGAGGTTTGTGTTTGAAAATTCGCACGGAAGGTTCCATCTTTATGTCGAAGTTTTCAGAGATGGGAACATAATCCTAACAGACGGTGATGATACAATCATACAACCCCTGACACACGCAAGTTATGCGGATAGAACCCTAAAACGAGGCATCATCTACAACCCTCCACCAGCCGCTGAGAATCCCTATGATTTGAATTTTGAATCATTTAAAGATTTGATGAACTCAAGTGATAGAAATCTTGGTAGAACTCTAGGAGGAGTGCTTAATCTTGGAGCGGGTGTGTCTGCTGCGGTCTGCGCAGATTCTGGGAACAAACCCGAAGCCGACATTCATGAAGTTGATCTGACAAAAGTTTGGGATTCCTTGAATCTTCTACTTCACGGAGAATGGAAAGGATATTTATTCAAAAATGAAGGAGAATATGAACAGGCATGGCCAGTCAGACTGCCCACGTTAGAGCATAAGGAATGTATAGAATACCAAACTATGTCTCAAGCAGTTGATGAGTGGCTTGGCCCCCACGACGCCCATGCTTTAGCTAGAAGGGAAGCAGAGGCATTGGATGTAGCTGCGCCGGGAAGGGGCCATTCAACAGATGTAGAAAGGTTGGAAAGGCGGTTGGCACAACAAAACAAATCACTTCAAGGTTTTTCTGAGAAAGTAAAAAAACAGCAAGAAATAGGCCATTTGATTCAAAATAATTGGTCACATGTTGAAGATTTACTCAACCAAGTTTCAGATGCGGTAAAAGATATAGGTTGGAGCAATGTTAAGAAGTCTGCCAAACAAATTCAATGGATAAAATCTGTAAACCCTGCTGAAAGGTCATTCTTAGCTTTGATGCCAAACGAAAACGGAGAGCCCGAAAAAGAGGTCTCTCTGTTCCTAGATCAAACCGTTTATCAAAATGCTCAGCGGTATTTCGATGCAGGTCGAAAGCAGAAGGATAAGTCGGCAGGTGCTATAAGTGCACTGGAGGACACAAAATTACAACTTGCGAGAGCGAAGAAAAAACAAGCTAAAAGAGAGGCTAGCGGACAAATTGCCCGTGTTAAGAGAGCGAAAAGATTGTGGTTTGAAAATCAAAAATGGTCGATTTTACCCGGCGGTCACTTGATTATTGGAGGAAGAGATGCAAAGGGTAACGACTCAATTGTCAAAAAGCACCTTTCACTTGGTGACAGGTATCTTCATGCTGACATGCACGGAGCACCCTCATGCTCATTGAGAAGTAATCAGGGATTTATCACGGATGTACAACCCCCGCCCCACATACCAGAAGACATGCCTGCGTTCAGACTTGTTGACAAACTCGATTCAGAGTTAGATGATGAGGTTACTGAATTAGCAGCAACACTAGCACTAGCTTGGAGTCGAGCATGGAACGGAGGAGGTGCGCATGGAACTGTTTTTTGGGTTAAGCCAGGGCAGGTATCAAAGTCTGCGGAGACTGGTGAATATGTTGGAAAGGGCGCCTTCGTCATTAGAGGACAAAGAACATGGTACAAAGATATAGACTTGAAACTCGGATTGGGTCTTGTGGCTATCAATGGCATTCCCTTGCTAATGGCTTCTACTGCAGATTTTATTTCCAGTATTTGCTCAAGGTATGCAATAATCACACCGGGAATTGAAAAGAAAGAACAAATCGCTAACAAAATCTACAAATCGACCGGATTGTCAGTTGATGACATCCTACCGGTAATTCCTGGAAACTGCCAGATTGTAGAGGATTCAAGTTTAATCAATTTCAAGAAAACTGATTGAAAAAACTAGCAACAATCTTCTATTTTCATCGGAGCTGTGATGAAAGAAACTTTGTCTACGTTGTGAGTATTACTCAACTGCTCGAATACTTGTTTTACATGCATCGCTTTACCTTTTACATGAATGACATCAACACACGAATGGCATGAATGCCCAAGCCGGCTACTGTGATGATAAGCAGCGACTTCGATTGAATCAGTACGACTTACCATTAGTTTCTGTTCACTTCCGTGTTCATAATGGATGATCAAGTGTCCCTCAACTTCAACGTCTTCGTTCATGCTGTTTAATTCTCCTCTTTGTCGATGTTCGGCGAAAAATAGTGCCGCATCTCTGAGGAATTTGCTTCTGTTGTTGTAACCAGAATTTTGTATAAGTGATTCTAGCTTTCCGCTAAAATCGCTATCTGAACTGAACGAGATAATTTTGCTCATAAACGTGCCACTGTGCCCTGTCTAATAATAATAACCGGAACGCATATTAATAGCATTGATTAAATAGTTATTAGTTAGCGCCGAGGCATGCGAACTAATTGGCATAAGGCCTTGCTTGTGAGTTTTGTTTTGATAATGTCCAGTCTTGCTGGATGTTTGGGCTCTGATGAAGAGAGTACTGAAGACAACAACGACGCAACAATTGACGACGGAACGAACAACACAACAATTAGTGGTCCATACGGAAACGTCATGGTATCCACATATCACGTAGGAGAAATCGTAAAAGCAATCGGTGGCGATACACTGAACGTGGATTACATGAGTCTGGACAACATTCCTGTCCATGATTATGAACCATCAGCCTCTGATATAATCAGGCTCTCGCAAACCGACCTGTTCTTCTATCACGGACTCGGTTTGGAACCTTGGGTTGATGACACTCTGTCCAGCATGGGGTCGGATGCACCTGCTGCTTACATGACACATGCCTTACCTACTGGTGAGGAGGATTTGAATTACGAAGATATGCTTGTCTCAGATCTATGTGAAATACTAGCCGAAGGTCCGTTTGAAACCTTGGACCTAACAATGACAGACGAAGAACTCCAAGAAATGCACGCAGAATACGTTGCATATGCACTTGAAGCCGCCGAACATGACGAGGAAGGACATGATGACCACGGAGACGAAGACGGACATGATGACCACGGTGACGAAGATGGACATGATGACCATGGTGATGAAGACGGACACGATGGACATGGTGACCATGACGGACACGATGACCATGAAGGTCACGACCACATCACAGCTGAAGAAACACTAGCTGGTAACGACGTATGTCCAGCTGACACAGTCATCAGCGTATTCCACCTAGAAGAAGGCGAATACATAGT
>CETL01032488.1_pt1 | contig 13061 bp, 8 predicted proteins | sample 356371 | NCBI WGS metagenome assembly CETL01 (sample SAMEA2622518, study PRJEB7988) | marine metagenome | biome: marine biome (ENVO:00000447); feature: surface water layer (ENVO:00002042); material: "saline water (ENVO:00002010), including plankton (ENVO:xxxxxxxx)" | depth 5 m | reverse complement strand
CTCTTCATTATCTTTGAGAGGTATTCTTTCATCATCAACCAGTATAAGTACACCGTCTCTTTCAACAACGGGTCGCTTTGCTGAGAGATATAGGGGCACAATAGGTATATTCTCTAAATGGATATACTGCCATATATCTAACTCTGTCCAATTAGATAAAGGGAATACTCTGATAGATTCTCCTTTCTTTTTTCTGGAATTGTAAATATTCCATAGTTCAGGTCTCTGCCTTTTTGGATCCCATTGATGGCTTTCATTTCTGAAAGAAAAGACCCTTTCTTTCGCCCTAGATTTTTCTTCATCGCGCCTAGCACCACCAAAAGCAACGTCAAATTCATGTTTGTCGAGAGCTTGTTTCAACCCTTGAGTTTTCATAACATCAGTATGCATCGCTGAACCATGGATAAAAGGATTCATGCCCATGTTTTTACCATCTGGATTTATGTGAACAATCAAATCAAGACCCATATCTTTTGTTATTTTGTCTCTGAATTCTATCATCTCGGAAAATTTCCACATCGTATCAATATGCATTAGCGGAAAAGGCGGTTTTGCTGGATAGAACGCCTTCATTGCAATGTGAAGCATTACAGATGAATCCTTCCCAACTGAGTAAAGCATTACAGGGTTTTCAGCTTCGGCAACAACCTCTCTCATTATGTGAATAGCCTCGGCTTCCAACCTTTGAAGATGGGTCATCCTATCCTCCATCTTCTCGCCTCACTTATCACGCCGGGTGTCGACTTCATTCATCAAGGCTGCCATATCCTCCTTTGGAAGATCGTCAATACCTCCCGCTGTTTCACGACCGCCTCCTCCGAACATAGCGCACAACTCGCCGATTCCGCTTTGCCCCCGCAAAGATATCTGATATGACCTTTCTTTTTCGATTGCTATTACGTGAGGCCCAGAACCCTTGGAATTTATTCTATGAGCAAATACCCCAACTACTCTGCGAGCCCAGGCCTCATTTGGAAGAATATGAGCTCCATCTCTCAAACTTATGGATTCTGATTTTTCAATATCCTTCGCAAACCCTTTTTTGAGAATTTCAAATTCTTTTGTTTCGAGGAATATTTCAGGAGTCTTAGCTTGCATGCAACTCAATAAAAGGTTATCAGGATGAAAATGTAGATCTGAAATGTCCTTCCCATATCCGTTGTAATTCAATAATTCTCCAAGCTCTTTCAGATTAGGCATAGTTGAAACATCTGACAGGCCATCTCCATGAAGTGCAACTTGACTCCAATTTGATTTAATTCCTAGATACTCTTGCACAATTGTTGCTGTGCAAACACTCGGAGAGTTGTCGATGTATGTTTCTATATTGCCTTTGTATGATCCTGCTAAGTGATGATCAAACCACTGTATTTTTACTCCATTTCTCTCAATATCAGAAGCAAGCGATGCGTTTCTTGCAAGCGAGATATCCATGACGACCAATTCGTCTCCTTCCTTTGCGAATACCTTTCTCAGTAATTCGATGTCTCTTTTCACGCCAGTTATTCTCTTACCTTCGATGCCGTGCACCAATCCCCATTGAACCATGGAGCAAATACCATCAGCATCTCCATTGTAGGCAAACCAGCGCATAATTACCCGATGCAGGGGTATGCAATGAGTGTATTCATTAGATATCTGATTATCGTTGTAAAGACATCCTTCGCCAGTTTGATAGTTATAGATTTTTTATCAACACTTTACCCTGTATCTATATCTATTTGGGAATATCATAATCATAACATGCGCCGAGAGCTGATGATGGGTCTCATCATTCTGCTCTCAGTGTATATTGTGCCAACAGGTGTTGAAGCAAACGGTATGAACAGTGAAGACCCGGGAGTGACTGATGTAGTAACATGGAGAGTAGGCGATAAATGGGTATACTCAGGAGCATTCGATCCCACTGTGTTGGTACAAAGTGCAGGGGTTGATGCTACCGTTGGTACGATAAACGGAGATTCTGAAACAACTGTTGATGCAGTAGTTGAAATTGATATCGATGGGACGCCAACGTTGGTTTACCAAACTACATCCAGTGCAGATTTTGACAAAGGCGGCGTAGCTTTGGAGACCTACACAGGTAATTTGTACATTCAATACAGATTGGAAGAAATTAGGCGAGTTTCTGATCTTGCAAAAATTTCTTCTGACCTTTCTTTAAACGTTCGCTATGTGCCGTTTGGGATTTCCTCTCTTACCCAACAGATTGCAGATATAACAATAAGCACAGATTATGATCCAATGAGTGAAAATTATGATTTTCCACTAAGGATTGGTGAAACATGGAACACATCTTATGTTTCATCAACTGCTTGGTCGGGATCTTCCGATTACATCACCCCATTTCCACAACCTACAAGCGGTGCAAACCATACTAATTGGGAGGTCACAGACATTGGTAAACCAGTCAATGATTTAGGAGAACAGATTGGTTATGGAGGATGTAACGCCTCATATGAACTTACATCATATGATGATAATGGAACCGAGACCTCTTTCGAATGGTTTTGTCCAGAAGTGCGTAGTTTTGCTTGGTCGCATACGGAGGAAGATATTGGATTAGTGATTGATTTTAGGCTGAAACAATACATGCCAGTTGGGTCATCTAGTGTTGTCGCTAACTCAAATCCTGGTTACAGGAATATGAATATTGACGTTTCACTATCATCCCAAATAACTGCGTTGAATACTCCGATTGAGGTTTGGGCAAATGTAACCGATTCATCGGGAATTCCCCAATCAGGAAAAACTGTTGAAATTAGATTTGAGGCAACGGGATATAGTAAGACTGTGATAACTGGATTCAATGGTTCTGCATGGGCGGCAATTCCTGTTGGTAATGCAAGAGATAATTCAGCGACAACCATCGATTACGCAAGTCACGGAGTTATTGCTTCAACAGATGGTATGTATGGCGTTTCTACCATTACCCTAGATGAGAACATAGTTGGATTGGATTTAGTCGCAGGATTGGAAAGAGCAAGCATCCTGAGAAATCGAAGCGGGGATATAACATCACTAAACTCGATTTCTGGATTCAATGTTTTACCGGGAGATTATCTGAAAATTCAACTCCCTGTTTACAATAGAGGAATCACAGATAGTTTGGAAACTACAACCCATATCACATATCCGGACGGAAATGAGATTGTAAAAACCCTACCTAAACTCGGGATGTTTGAACAATACATATTCGAAATTGAATGGCATATAAATTCTAATGAAAGCATTTCAAACCAAACAATAATTTGGGATGTAGATAGACTAAATAACAATAACAATGATGCGAATAGAACGAATAATATCCAGATAATGCCTCTTTTCGTAGGAAGTAATCCAACACTTATCAGCCAAAACTACTCTGCTTGGACAGACGAAAAAATATTGATCGATGCTTCAGCTAGTTTTGATGCAGATGGAGGAGATATTTGGTGTATATTTGATATTGAATATGATGACGGAAGTTTCACATTAGCAAACCAAGTTGTCATGAGAAATAACTGCTTCATTAACTGGACTTGGATTGATGACGGTTTGTATGATATCGGAATAACAGTCTATGATCAGGAGGGAGATTCCACATTTGACAAAATATTTGTGGAAATTTACAATAGAGCGCCGCAAGTTGAAATTAACTCCTATCGAAACCAGGTAAAGGTCGAGCACCCTGTTACACTTTACGTATTTGCAAATGATTCTGACTCAGAAGATGTGTGGCCAGGATTAGTTGATGTTCACTGGCCAAAAGCTAATTGCAAAGAAGGGTATTACACCAGAATTTGCACAACAACTGCGATGGAAGAAGGCATCCATACATTTACAGCGGTCGGAACTGACGATGACGGAAATCAAACAAGTGCGACAATCGACATCGAGTTTACCAACATTGCACCGCATGACTTAGCAGTTACTATGTGGGACAATGAAAATAAATTAATCGAGCCAACAGAACAAATGGCTTGGAGCATAGTAGAGGATCAAGAAGTTGAACTGGCTGCTCGAGCTGAAGATTCAATAGATGACCTGTCTGGTCTAAGATATGAATGGTCTTTCGGCGCTAGCACTGAAGGAAGAGAGTCTAGAGTTCCGATGACATGGACAGATTCTGGTATGAAAACGATACTAGTAAAGGCCATTGACACTGAAAATGAGGAAAGTTCGTGGGTAGAGAGATGGGTAGATGTTCAAAATATGGAACCAATAGTAGATCAGCTACCTGAAGTAATGCCCATTGCTGAAGGACAAGAATTTACCCTGACAGGAAATGCAGAAGATACTCTCTCGGATAATGAGGATTTACAGGTTTGCTGGGATATTGACCCCGGGTCTGACTCGGATGGAATAGGCTCAGCAGATGATGACTGTGATATTGAAGGGTTCAATCTTACATATACATGGCAAAACGCTGGGACATACAACATCGTTTTCCATGCCACAGATGATGATGGTGCTAGAAATTCATCCTCTGCCTCGATAACAGTTCTGAACCTGCCACCAATTGTTCAGATAACGGTTTCCAGCAGTGCTGTTGTTGGCCAAAGTGTTGTTCTTGATGCATCAAAAACTATTGATTCTATAATCGATAAGCAGGACTTATCTGTAAAATGGGACTTAGATTGTAGTATTGACAGTGATGGAGATGGAATAAAAGACAACGACGATGATAAGTTCGGAATAATTGTAACTCATGAATTTAATAAACCCGGAAAGTATACAATAAAAGCAATAGTTTGGGATGAGGATATGGACAATTCTAGGAGTAAGGTTGTGGTAATCAATGTTGAGCAAGCAGATATGACGGTGGTAGAGCAAGTTGTAGACTCTCTTGTTGGTGAGGATTCAAACCCATTTGTCCAGTTAGCGTTAATCTCACTGTTGATTTCTATGACATTAATACTGCTATCAAGAAAACGAAAGAGAGATAATTCTGTCTGGGATGATGAAGATTTACCTTCAATCCAAGCACCAATAAATGCACCAGATGTTGGAATATTTGACAGCAATATCCAGAATGGCGAAGAAGCAGAAACACCCCCGTTACCAGAAAGTGGTCTTCCTGCAGGCTGGACAATGGAACAATGGATACATTACGGGCACCAATACTTGGATTCAAAACAGTCGGATGAAAGGCATAATCAAAAGTAGCGGACTTAGTGCGCATTACCATGCGACAGTTCATTCCGGTATTCATCGTCGTGATTTTAACTGCCTACGGACCTCTTTCTATGGTGGATGAGTTAGAAGAGTCAATAATCAAATCAAGTGGTGAAACTTCTACCGAAGTATTCGATGTACCTAACTGGAGAATAGGCGATAAATGGGTTTATGAAACTGGCTTCGACGTCAATGAATTAATAGCTCAAGCGAATGTTTCAGCGTCGATAGATACTCTCACCGGTGACACAACTGTTGAGGTGGTCAACATCACTTACATGATGATAGAAGGTGTTCAAAGTCTTGTTTACATCGTAGATATTAGAGGCGATTTCGCAACGGGGTCGAATTCACAAATCACAACTCCCGATGGAGATGAATATACTGGCAGAGTAGATATTGAATATCGTGGACAGGATATTTTCAGGGTTTCAGACCTAGCCCAATGGAATCAAACCTTCTCTCTAACAGTGACTTTCCTTCCATACTTTTTCGGAATTCCAATTGGTATTGCTACTCAAACCTTAGCACAAGACCTAGAATTTTCGACAATATACAATCCACCACGAGAGAAGTATGATTTCCCACTAAGAACTGGAGATCAATGGGTGGCTACCTATGATTCGGCTACTAACGTCTCAGGAACTTCAGATTATTTTGACCCAGGAGAATTTAGCACGCCATACGTGCAGGACAATACTACCTATCAAGCAACAATAAACGGTACACCAACCGAAGATCAAGACACCATTCAATACACTGGTTGCTCCAACTCAATAAAAGTAAACAATTGGAACAACACTGGTGTTCCGGGAGGATTTGATTGGTATTGTAAGGCTGTTCGAAACTATGCATGGTATCGTATAGACAATCCTGCCGGTTTTACAATAGATTGGAAATTGAAAACATATGAACCAGTTGATAGTTCAAGTGTAGACACAGGAGCTTCACCAGGAATAAGAAATGTAGCAATAGGCGTTACTCCGGAGTTCATTGCAATTCTGCCAAATGCTACCGAAGAAGTAGTTGGATACTTTTCTGTTAATGGCGTAGGCGAAGTAGGTAAAAATCTGCAACTTCGATACGAATCTGAGGGGATAATTCTGAGTTTGACAACCGACGCAGATGGCAAGGTAACAACGGACCTAGACGTTGGTTCTTCAAGAGATGCTTCAATGGCATCAGATGACTGGTCGAGTAATGGTGTGATAATTTGGGACCCGGTTAACAAATACGTAGGAGCTACCACGATAGTGATGGACTTATCTGTTGTCGGAGTGGACTTAGTGGCTAAAGCTGATTCAATGATTGTCACAAGAACGAGAGGTAACGATACGACCATTTTATCCAAAGCAAGTGGATATAATGCCTTACCAGGAGATAATCTACTATTCCAAGTGCCTGCCCAAAATCGAGGTGTGTTAACCTCGCCTGCTACTGAAATGGAAATCACAACACCAGACGGGACAACAATTAGAGGAGCGCTACCTGAAATTTCACCTTACAGCGAGGCTCGAGTTGATGTTAACTGGACTGTTCCAATCGACGCTGCAATTGGAAACCAAACACTATCATTCATGGTAGATCCAGACAACGTCGTCACTGCTGATGCTAATCTGACAAACAACTTTGCAAGTCTTGACATCTACATCGGCAGGATGCCTGTCGCTGGCATGGTGTTGTCTGACAATGTTTACACGTTTGAAAATGTGACAATTGATGCAACGAGTTCTTATGACGTCGATGGCGGATTTGTTATGTGTTATTTTGAAATTCAAGATGGTTTTAGAACCGAATTGATTGATTCACCGGAATGCCAAACCAGTTGGTTCTGGGTTGATGATGGGGACTGGGCAGTGAAGGTAACAGTTGTTGATGACGAATTAGACGAGGTTGTTTTGACACAAAATGCAACCATCCTAAACCGTGACCCTTACGTCAATCTGACGACATCAACTCCGGCAATATATGCCGGTGATAGTATTACTTTCGACGCATCTGATAGCGGTGATTTAGATACCGTATCGCCCGAAGGTCAGCATGTAACAATTACCTGGCCTAACAGCACATGCCAAGAGGGATTGTATGGGCCATTATGCACGTTCAGTCCAGAAGTGGAAGGTGTCCACGAGGTTGAAGTTTTAGTGACAGATGACGACAATGCTTCAGTATTGGAAGTGATGTCTTACGAGGTGATGAACGTCGCTCCAACAATAGGCGAGATGGCGCTTTTCATAGATGGCATTCCATATCTACCTGATGACCAAGGTGTATGGAGTGTCGACGAGGGGGTTGTTGTCACTCTTGAGATAGAGGGTGATGATACCTTATCAGACAAGGAAGATTTGTTGATTACTTGGTATCCTGACGACCCCAATGAAAATTGGACAGAAACTACATCTGGGCCAAGTTCCTCAATCTCTGCTGCATGGGATTACTCTGGGTTACATACCATCCGAGCATTTGTTACCGACAATGACGGAGTTACGAGCGAGAATGTAACTGGATACGTGTCAATAAACAACATAGCGCCTGTTTTGGACCCACTTCCTGCTCAAAAAGGAATATTTGAAGATGCTGTATTAAGCCTAAACGCATCTGCATTCGACGAAGCAGATTCAGAAAAACTTAGATTTTGCTGGGATCTGATAGGTAACCTAGATAGCGATGGAAATGGTATCCTAACAGATGATTGTGATGTTGAGGGACCGCAACTAGTGTATGCTTGGACAACGGAAGGATTGAGAACCATAACAGCAAATGTGTGGGATGATGATAATGCAACTGACTTCTTTTCCATTGACATTACAGTTGTTAACCAACCTCCACGCGCAGAGATAACTGTTGAAAATATTGATTTGGAATTTGACGGTGAGATCTTGACAATCAATGAAGGTGATTCAATCACATTGTCCGCTATCAACTCAACAGACACAACTACTGATAGAAGCCGTATGGTGTTCATATGGGATGATCCAAACACCGAGGGAGTAACAGAAGATGGGGCCGGTGAAAACTTCACCATCAAGTTCGATAAAGCAGGTGAATTCTTGGTTAATCTCACAGTAGTCGATGACAATGGTCGAATGAACAAAAAGGGAATACTTGTCAAAGTTAAAGCTGCACCTGAGGGGGGATTCCTTGGGATGGAAACCCCTACGGCGATAGGTGCTGTCTTGGGTATACTAATCATGGTCTTGATCACAATACTTCTTCTAAGAAGAAGGGAGAGTGATATTGTTGTTGTCAAAACTCAAAACTACGATGACGTAGGATGGAGTGAAAATCCAGTGTCTGCGACTCCACCTGCAAGTGAACCTGTTGCAGTTGCAACTGCCGAAACCGTCGAAATCCAAAACAGCGGACCACCAATACCTGCCAGCGGTTTACCAACAGGGTGGACCATGGAACAATGGGCATATTATGGCGAACAGTACCTTGCAACTCAGGAAATACAACCACAAGCGCCTCCAAATCCTATGGAAAGTTATTCCCCCGCAATGAGCACACCTCAATCTCAAAAACAACCGGTTATGCAAAGTTTTGATGATGTCACGCCGGCAAGTAACATAACAAATATCGAACAGACCCAACAAAATGATGCTAGGATTCAAGAACCAGCACCTACAAGGGCTTCACAACAGTTGTCTGACCTTCTAGATGATTTGGATATTTGAGAGTGAGAAAATGGGAACACTTTGGCAGTTTTTTGGATTTCCTGATCCAGAAGCTCCTGCTCAGGAACCGGTAAAATCTCCGAAAAAGAAAACTAAGTTGGAAGATCAACCCGGTCAGCAACTAACAATAGTAAATCCAGATGCTGAAGCAGATAGTTCACTCAATAACATCAAAATTACGGAAGCAGAATCTGAACCCTTGCCAATTCCACCTCCAATACGAAGTTCACCTTTAGTTGGGAAGAACTGGAAAGGACCAGTCACACCTGATGGCGTTCCCTTTCACGATCTCTCGAATTATCTATCAAAACCTACCAAATTCCCTGAACGTGCACTACGCTATGTTGTCCCCGACAAAATGCATAGGTTACCGCTAAGGCAGATTCATGACAGGTTACACAGAGGAGATACTGTAATTGTAGATCTAAATGGATTGATTCACATGGACACGCAAACAAATGCTTGTAGAAGAATGGTAAAACAAATGGCAGACGAAATCGGAATTGCGGTTTTTGCCCTTGATGAGTCTGATAAATTACTCCTCATCCCTGGAAGAGATGTCACAATGGATGTCGCAAGAAACGATTTGGGGTTAGTACCCCTACTAATGTGAAAAACTGCAATACCCTAGGTAGCCATTCAACTTAGTAGTAGGATTCAGTATGTGATCTTATTTCCCATAGTAAGAAGAAACCAAATCTATCGCACTTGGTGCAAAACCGAGCACAGATAATTCATCGCCATCAACTAGCCTTGCATGTTTACCCATCTCTCCTGCCAAGTCATAGGACCCTGCCTTCCCTTTCCATGATCCTGAAGTTATCAAATGTCCAAGTTCTTCTATTGATAGTTCATCTACTTCTACGACAGCGGAGTCAACAAAGAATTCCCATTCTCCCGATATCTGAACTCCGGTAGCAGACCATACTCTATGACGACATCCGGATAATTTTTTCAGCATTGTAACCGCTGAAAACTCGTCAGAAGCTTTACCCATTGAAACATTGATGTCGTCTGGGTCAGCAACCATTGTGTCTGAAACTATTACTAGATCAAAACCATGATTTTTTGGAATTGCGAATGCTTTTCTTTTACAAATCGTAAGTACTTGTGATGATACACTACCATTGGGAGGAGTCTCGTCAACACCACCAATTGGGGCTGAATGTATATCTGAGAACAGCCTACTGAGAATAATTGCTCGACGTTGGGAGCCACTTGCAAGCCAAATTGCCATGGTTGGCTGTTGGGGGTCACCTTGAAGAGAACATCGCCTTTACATCGTAACGGTGAGACGACGTGAGTGAAATTGGCAGAATTCCCACGCATATAGCGGGACTTGATGAAAACATGCAAGGAGGTATCCCCGAAGGACACATTTGCATCGTTGCAGGTCAGTCTGGTGCAATGAAGTCGTCAGTCACGTTTTCTTTGCTTTACAATGCTGTTTTGTATGGTGAAACAAGTGGCATATACGTCACTCTCGAACAGGGAAAAGATTCCTTGCGTTCACACATGTCGAACATGGGAATGAATGTTGACGATGCACGAGTGAGGAACAGAATTGCAATTATCGACCTATCAGATCTGAGAGTTCAACTTGATGAGCAGGGCATGAGTAACCGTATCGATTGGATGGGGCAGTTGATAAAACAACTCACATCCTATCGAAAGTCGATTGGATTTGAAATATTGGTCTTCGATTCATTAGGAGCATTCTTTACTCTTACAAAAATGGAGAACCCGAGAGATGAAATTTTCCGGCTATTCGAAGCTTGCCGTCGATTGGGGCTAACCTCATTCTTCATTTGTGAAATGACTGGAGAAGATCACAAACAGTTTGGTGAATATGGGGTCGAAGATTACCTATCAGATGGAGTCATGCACCTTACAATGGAAAGAAAGGATGATGATATAACAAGAAAATTAGGTGTGATAAAAATGCGACACACACACCACAAGTTAGGATACTCCCCTATATTTTGGAACTCTGAGGAACAAAGGTTCACAATTCAGTAGTCATTCTACCGTAACTGACTTTGCTAAATTTCTAGGCCTGTCCACGTCACAACCTAGTTCGAGGGCAGTCTCATAAGCGATTAATTGAGTTGGAACCACGGAAAGCAATGGAGTTAGTGATGGGTCGCATCTTGGTATACCAATTGCAACATCAGCCTCCTCTGAGATAGAATCCCCCTCTTCATGGATTAAGATTATTTTAGCCCCCCTTGCTTTACATTCATGCATAGAGGAAATTGTCTTTTCACGGTGCTTGTCATTCGGAGCAATAACAATCACAGGGCTGTCTTTCTCCAAAAGTGCAATTGGACCGTGTTTCATTTCACCAGCCGGATAAGCCAAGCAAGGGATATACGCGACTTCCATCAGTTTAAGCGCCCCTTCGCTAGCGACAGGTGCGGATAATCCTCTTCCTAAGAATAATACACTTTTGGCGTTCTTTACAAGTTCAACCGCTTCGTTAATCGGGCCAGGGCTCTTTAGGTATTCTTCCATTTGATTAGGAATTCGCTCGAAACTTTCTATCAGAGCTCGTCCTCTTTCCCTGGAAAAAGATCTAGTTCTCCCTATCCTGAGAGAAAATAGTAGCAGAGAAGCCACCATATTTGTGAATGCTTTTGTTGATGCAACGGCTTGCTCTGGTCCACTATGTATGTACACACCTTGCCCGCAGAGCCTAGCAATTGTTGAGCCTACAACGTTAACGATTCCGTGAACCTCACCTCCTTTGAGCTGGATTTCTTTTATTGCAGAAATTGTGTCTGCGGTCTCACCAGATTGAGAAACTGCGAAATGAATTGCGCTAGGATTGATTACAGGATCATTATACCTAAACTCACTTGACACGTGGGCAACTGCAGGTATCCTGGCTAGGCTTTCTATGGCCAGCTGCCCGATCCTACAAGCGTTTAGTGCCGTACCGCAGCCTATTAATCTGACATGTGGAGCAGTACGTAACTTTAGAGGTTCGAGTTTTAGGCCACCTAATTTTGCTCCTCCAGTGACCTTATCCAACCTACCGGTTATACACCTACGCAGTGCTTCAGGTTGCTCATGTATTTCCTTTAGCATATAGTGCGGATAACCGCTAATATCGGCTTCCTCCCATTCATCCTCCACCACAGTCATGCTGGTTTCAGATGCACCACCGTCCATGCGAGAGATTTCGATTCCATCCCTATCTACAACCGCTAAATCTCCATCTTCGAGGAAGAATATATTATGTGTGTGATGTGATAATGCATGGGGATCTGATGAGACAAAAGACTCCCCATCTCCTTTCCCTATCAGCAGAGGAGAACCATTTCTTGCACAAATTATCTTATCATGCTCCCTGAAAAGAACGCATAAGCCCCAAGTCCCAGCCAATCTCTTGAGAGTTTTCCTGACTGCTTCTAACGGAGTCTGGCCTGATTCTAGTCCAATAGTAATCATATGGGCTAACACTTCTGAGTCGGTTTCTGATTTCAACAAATACCCTTTCTTTTCCAGACGGCTCCTTATTTCTCTCGCATTGTCTATTATACCATTATGAACGACTGCAATGTCTTGATTTGCGTTTAAGTGAGGATGAGCATTTGCGTCTGTTACAGCACCATGTGTCGCCCATCGAGTATGAGCGATTCCAGAATTACCGATTATATGATTCGGTAAAATTTTGGATAATTCGGAAACCTTTCCCACCTTTTTATAGACCTGTAAATCCCCATTTTTCACAGCAATTCCTGATGAGTCATAACCACGGTATTCTAATCTGCGCAAGCCTTCCAAGAGTAATGGGGCTGCGGCTCTTTTACCTATGAAGCCGAATATGCCACACATCTTTTTACCTCACATCTCAATTGTTTCTGAGCAAATTGGGCAAGTCATTCTTCGCAGAGTCATGTCTTTTACTGTTAGGCTAGAACCACATGAATCACAAACAACCTCCCTTTGAGGAGTTGGAATTGGAGGTAAGCCTAGTTCCCCAGGTGATGGAGGAAGAGGGAGTTGTCCTGGTAGTGGTGGAGGAGGTAAGTTTTGTATCTCAGGTAATGTTTTTTCCTCAGCAGTAACTTGGTTAGGCTTTGATGTCTCAGGGTTTGATTCTTGGTTTGTTGAATTCACGTTTAAGAGGGGTAGTGGTGGCAAATTCTTTGTGAGGTTCTCGAATATCTCCTTTGCCTCTCTATCGCTCTTGCGCTTCATTCTTCGCTCCAGGCGTTTTGA
>CETL01078918.1_pt1 | contig 13110 bp, 7 predicted proteins | sample 356371 | NCBI WGS metagenome assembly CETL01 (sample SAMEA2622518, study PRJEB7988) | marine metagenome | biome: marine biome (ENVO:00000447); feature: surface water layer (ENVO:00002042); material: "saline water (ENVO:00002010), including plankton (ENVO:xxxxxxxx)" | depth 5 m | reverse complement strand
ACCAAAGAAGGTCAAAAGTTTCTAGGCTGGAGAAAAGTCCCTACTGATTCAAAGAAAGCAAATGTTGGCCCTGCCGCACTGGATTGTCAGCCCATAATGGAACAGATTTTTGTAGGCCGTTCAAAAAAGATAGATCAAGAAGCATTTGAAAGAAAACTATTTCTTATAAGGAAGATATTTAGCGACCGCCTTCGTTACAAGGAGGGACTCTCTCAAGGGCTAATGCTTTATGCTTGTAGTTTATCTTCAAGACTAATAGTTTATAAAGGAATGCTAACCCCAGCTCAACTTTTCCCTTTTTTTCCAGACCTTGAAAATAATGACTTTGAGACTCACTTGGCAATGGTTCATTCACGATTTAGTACCAACACATTTCCTTCTTGGGATAGAGCCCAACCTTGCAGATATATGTGCCATAACGGTGAGATAAATACTCTAAAAGGTAATGTGAATCTGATGCGCGCTAGGCAGGGTAAAGTGGAAAGCGCATTCTTTGGCAAGAAAATAAAAAAACTTTTTCCGATTGCTGAAGCAGATTGTTCTGATTCAGGAAGCTTTGATAATGTCTTAGAACTTCTTTTAATGGCAGGAAGATCACTTCCAGAGGCTGCCATGATGATGATTCCTGAAGCATGGCAAAACGATAAGCAAATGTCGCAAAAAAAGAGGGAATTTTATGAGTATTCTTCTTCCTTGATGGAACCATGGGATGGTCCGGCTTCTATAGTTTTTACTGATGGTACTCAAGTAGGAGCTGTTCTAGATCGAAATGGTCTTAGGCCAAGTAGGTTTTATGTAACTGATGATGACAAAGTTATCATGGCATCAGAAGTAGGAGTGCTGCCAGTTGACCCCAAAACAGTATTAAAAAAAGGCAGACTTCAGCCAGGTAAAATGTTCCTAATAGATTTTGAAAAAGGAAGATTGATTCCCGATGAAGAAATTAAAAACCAAGTTTCTGGACAGCACCCATATAAAAAATGGAATAACAATCAAATTGTAAATCTAAAAAATCTTAAAGCTGCTAAAAAGGCCAATCAAATATCTGATTTGATTCCTAAAATGCAAGCCTTTGGATACACAACTGAAACTTTAGAATTCATGTTGTTGCCTTTAGTAACAGAACTAAGAGATCCATTAGGCTCCATGGGAAATGATGCAGCTTTGGCATGTTTATCTGACAAACCCAGAATGATTTATGATTACTTTAAACAACTCTTTGCACAAATAACTAATCCGCCTATTGATTCAATTAGAGAAGAAGTAATCATGTCTTTAGAATGTTTAATTGGCCCTGAAGGCAATTTGCTTTCGACCGTCCAAAAAAATGTGCACAGATTGAGATTAGAGCACCCGATTTTATCAAATGAAGATTTTCTAAAAATTAAAAATATTAAATCACATGGTTGGAGAACAAAAACCATAGATATAACTTATAAAAAAGAAAAAGGAAGCAATGGATTAATCAATGCCCTAAATAGAATTTCAAAAGAATCTGAGGAAGCTATAAAAAAAGGTTTCTCTTTCATTGTGTTATCAGATAGAAAAATTAGTTCAAATAGAATTGCTTTGAGCTCTCTTTTGGCTTGTTCGACAGTTCATCATCACCTGATAAAAAAAGAAAAAAGAACCCAAATAGGGATTATCTTAGAATCGGGTGAAGCTAGAGAGGTACATCATCACTGCTTACTTATAGGCTATGGTGCAGACGCAATAAACCCATATCTTGCATTTGATGTCCTAACTAAGTCTCTTAAAGAAGGGGCCATTAAAGATAAAAATCTAAAAAATACCAATGACATAGTGAAAGCCTATAAAAAAGGTGTAGCAAAAGGAATGCTTAAAGTCATGGCAAAGATGGGAATCTCCACTTTACAGTCTTATAAAGGTGGACAAATTTTTGAAGCTGTTGGATTAGCAGACGAAATAATAGAAAAATCTTTCCCTGGAACTCCAAGTAGAGTTCAAGGAGTAAGTTTTGAAGTTTTGTCAGAAGAAGTTGAAAGACGACACTCCATTGGATTTCCTGAAATTAAACAAGACAAAGTAACCTCTCTCCCTAACCCAGGAGATTACCATTGGAGAAATGGTGGTGACTCTCACATGTGGGACCCTAAATCTATCTCAGCCTTGCAAATAGCGTCAAGAAACAACGATGAATCTGCGTATTGGAATTTTTCTAATCACGCTAATGAGCAGACTACAAAAAATAGCACTTTAAGAGGTTTGATGAGTTTTAAGTTTGCAAATACCCCAATACCTCTTGAAGAGGTAGAAAGTGAAAAAGAGATTGTTAAAAGGTTTGCTACTGGTGCAATGTCCTTAGGTTCTATCTCTACAGAAGCACATGAATCTCTGGCTCTAGCTATGAATAAGTTAGGAGGAAAATCAAATACAGGTGAAGGCGGGGAAGATCCTGTTAGATTTGAGCCCTTAGAAAATGGGGAGTCTAAAAGGTCTGCCATTAAGCAAGTTGCCTCAGGAAGATTTGGTGTCACTATGTGGTATTTAACTAACTCTGACGAACTACAAATTAAAATAGCTCAAGGCGCTAAACCAGGAGAAGGTGGAGAACTTCCTGGAACAAAGGTTGATGATTATATTGCCAAAATTAGGCATTCAACTCCAGGTGTAGGGCTGATAAGCCCTCCTCCACACCATGATATATATTCTATCGAAGATATTGCTCAACTAATTCATGATCTAAAAAATGCTAATCGATCCGCAAGAATAAGCGTCAAATTAGTTTCGGAAATAGGTGTTGGGACAATTGCCTCTGGGGTGGTAAAAGCTAAAACAGATCACTTAGTAATCGCTGGTCACGATGGGGGAACAGGTGCATCGCCTCTTACTTCTATCAAACATGCCGGTCTACCTTGGGAATTGGGTATTGCTGAGACACATCAAACTCTTGTAATGAATAACCTCAGATCAAGAGTTGTCCTTCAAACAGACGGTCAACTTAAAACAGGTAGAGATGTGGCAATAGCCGCTATTTTAGGCGCAGAAGAATTTGGATTCTCAACGGCACCTTTAGTAACTTTGGGATGCATCATGATGAGAAAATGCCATTTAAATACTTGTCCTGTTGGCATTGCTACTCAAGATAAAGAATTGAGAAAAAAATTCCATGGTAGTCCTGAAAATGTAGTCAACTACCTCTTTATGGTCGCTAAAGAACTTAGAATGATTATGGCGAAATTGGGAATAAAAAAAGTAAATGATTTGATAGGAAGAGTAGATCTCTTAGAAATGGAGAAAGCTTTGAACCATTGGAAACGAGATGGTCTGGACTTATCTAAAATACTTACTCCAGCCGAAATCATTTATAAAAATACTGAGGTTTTCAATACCCAAAAGCAAAACCATAATTTAGAAAAATCCTTAGACTTATCCTTATTTAAAACAATAAAGAACAATATTATTAAAAAACAAAAAATGAATATAAACATGAGGATAGGCAATACAAACAGAGTCTTCGGAACAATTATTTCAAATGAAATCTCTAAAGTATGGGGAGCAAAAGGATTACCGAGCGATACATTGACAATAAATCTTGAAGGATATGCTGGACAAAGCTTTGGGGCATGGATAACCAAAGGAATGACTTTAAATCTTGAAGGCGATGCAAATGATTTTGTTGGCAAAGGATTATCTGGAGGAAAAATAATTATTTATCCTCCAAAAAATAGTAACTTTATTCCAGAAGAGAACATCCTTTTAGGAAATGTTGCCTTATATGGAGCAACTGATGGAGAAGCTTATTTCAGAGGCATAGCTGCAGAGAGATTCTGTGTTCGCAACAGTGGAGCTAGGGTCGTTGTTGAAGGTATTGGTGACCATGGCTGTGAATACATGACTGGAGGAAGAGCAGTAATCTTAGGTGAAACGGGAAGGAATTTTGGCGCAGGAATGAGCGGAGGTATTGCTTACGTATATGACCCTAAAGGTTCATTTATCAAAAAATGTAATTTGAGTACTTTTGAATTAGAAAATTTAACAATAGCAGAAGACGTAAAAGAGCTAAAAGAGCTAATCAGCAATCATTTTAAATATACCGGTTCAACGGTTGCGGAGAAAATATTATTGAACTGGACAAAAGAGATAAAGAATTTCTCGAAAGTAATGCCAACCGACTATAAAAGAGTTTTGCAAGAAATGGATTTAAAAAGACTAAAGGTAAGTTAAGAAATGGGAAAAGTAACAGGATTTAAAGAGTTTGATAGAGCTGTAGAGCCCTATAGAACCCCAAAGAAAAGAATTTTGGATTTTAAAGAAATCTATACTGATCATGATGAGCCTTTATTAGGAACTCAAGCTTCAAGATGCATGAATTGTGGTGTCCCGTTTTGTCAATCTGGTGAAGGATGTCCTGTTTACAACTTGATCCCTGAATGGAACGACTTAGTTTATAACGAAAAATGGGAAGAAGCTTTTCATCGTTTAATGAAAACAAATAATTTTCCAGAAGTAACAGGAAGAGTTTGCCCTGCTGTCTGTGAAGGTGCATGTGTGTTGGGTATAACAGAAACACCTGTTGCGATTAAAAATTTAGAATTTGCCATAGCAGACAAAGGTATTGAATCAGGTTGGATTAAAGCAAACCCTCCTAAAAAAAGAACAAATAGAAAAATTGCCATCGTTGGTTCTGGACCAGCAGGTCTTTCTGCCGCTCAACAATTAAATAGTGTTGGCCATAACATTAATGTGTATGAAAGAGCTGATCGTATTGGCGGACTAATGATGTATGGAATACCAAATATGAAATTGGATAAATCTATTATTGATATGCGTATAGAAATTATGGAAAAAGAAGGCATAAAATTTCAAGTCAATAAGAACATTGGCGGAACTGGCCAAAATTCTATTTCGATGGAAAAACTTATAAAGGAGAATGACATTGTGTTGTTAACAACTGGTGCCACTAAACCAAGAGATTTGCCTATTAAAAATCGCGAAGGTTCAGGTGTCTACTTTGCCATGGAATTTCTTGGCCAAAATACGAAAAGCTTGCTAGACCATGAACTTAAAGAAAAAGATTATATTGATGCTAAAGGAAAAGACGTTATTGTTATCGGAGGTGGTGATACAGGAAACGATTGTTTAGGAACTTCTTTACGGCATGGCTGTAAAACTTTGACTAATTTCGAAATCCTTCCTGAATTGCCTTCAGAGAGAATGGATAATAACCCTTGGCCTCTTTTCCCAAGAGTCTATAAAGTTGATTATGGACATGAAGAATCAAGAGAAGTTTTTGGCAAAGATCCAAGAGAATACTCTGTATCAGGGAAAGAATTTTTACGAGATAAAAGTGGCAAGTTAACTGGAATAAAAACTGTAAAAGTTGATAAAGACTTCAAAGAGATAGCAAACACAGAGAAAATTTGGAAAGCGGATTTAATTCTCTTAGCAATGGGATTTTTGGGTCCAGAACATTATTTAAATAAAAAGCTTAATCTTGATCTTGACGAAAGATCTAATTTCAAGGCTGAACATAACGTACATAAGACTTCTCATCCAAAAGTATTTGCAGCAGGAGACTGTCGTAGAGGCCAGTCTTTAGTTGTTTGGGCCATCAACGAAGGTAGGGCCGCTGCTAGAGAGATTGACCTTCATCTGATGGGCGCGACTACCTTAGAATAAGTTTTTTTAAACTAAATCCAAGTAACCTTGGCGAAAGTACCTGTTGTACAATAGAAAATATCTCTACTAAATCCAGGCGTCAAAAACATACCATTTGCTAATCTGGCATTTACTTTTACTCGACTTAATAATTCACCGCTAGCAATATCAACTACAATAAGTTCGTCTTCTCCATTTTCAAAATTATTGATTACTAATTCACCCGATTCTGGAAAAACGACTGGTTGCATAGAAGGGCGTACGTCTAACTGCCATGAAACTCTTAACTTTTTTTCTTTGGTGGAAATTCCAGCCAAACCGCCATTGATGCTATCCCAAGCAATGCACATCTCAAATTCTGGAACATTTACGGGTGGAGCAATAATTCCTCCGCCCTCTTTATCAAAAGCTTCTATAGTAGTCTTTTCACCTGTTGCTAAATCAAGCTTTATTAATCTTTGTTTGCCTTTCCAAGGTGCAGGACTTCTCCAGCTTAAGTGAGTATTTTCACTAACTCTGCCATTAGGACTGACACCATATATAGAACGAACAGATTCTATATCGCCATTATCCATAACCCACAAACTACCTTCAGAAACACATCCATCCCAAGCTAACCCTTGAGATTGATTTGAACTTCTGTATTGAGGTTGCCAATCTTCGTCTAATTCCAAAGCATCGGGCAATACTTTAATTCGCCAAATCTTTTCTATTCCAGGAATGTAAATAAATTCGCCTTCATCGTTCAGGTCACTTGCTATTCTACCCATCGATCCTTCAGGCAAAGCAAAAGGTTCATGCAAAAGTTCCAAGGTATCAGGATCTAATCGAGTAATCGTAGAATTTTGTTGATTTTCTAATCGACAATCTTTAGTAACTATAGTTCCATCCGATAAAATTAATAGTCCGTTATGAGCTTGGTTTATTGGAAGTTCTTTTTCTAATATGACCTCGCATTCTGGACTAAGAACATGCATGAAACTGCCATTCACTTTAATGATGCTGCCATTTTCGTGAGCTGCTATTGCGCCACACCAAACGTGATCCCCACAAGTTAACTTAGGACTTTCATTCAGAACCTCTAAAGTATCTGGATTAATTTTTTGCACCCACCCAAAAGGTTTGGGGCCATTAAAATATGGCATTGTGCCACCAAGAAAAAATTCATTTTTTTCTCTTTGAATTACCATCACATTCCATCTATCTGAGGATTTTGTAATTATTTCAGTTTTTGAATTTTTAGCAGATAATTTTCCTAAAGCAGCTTTTTGCCTCCTATTTCCTCCACATTCAACGGGCCAGGACGAATCAAAATAACCTGAAAGTTTTTGCTTTCTATCTAAATTAGTTTTCAAAATTTTGATAATTATTTAATCTTTTCTTGATTCAATTTTTCGCATAAGTCCTTCTTGAATTGCTGAAGCAACAAGTTTTCCATCTTCAGTAAAAACTGTGCCTCTGTTGAAGCCCTTTGCATTACTTGCGCTTGGACTATCAGTCACATAAAGAAGCCATTCGTCTGCTCTAAAAGGTCTATGAAACCACATCGCATGATCAATGCTTGCAGACATGACTTGTTGGTTCATTCCACCCCATCCTATCCCATGAGGAAGATGAGCAGTACTCAATAAACCAAAATCTGAAGCGTAAGCCAAAATATTCTGATGAACAAGAATATCATCTGGTAATTTTCCATTAGCTTTCATCCAAGTGTGTTTATAGGGTGGTTTTTTTTCTGAATTTAGAGGGTTAAATTGTTCCACTGTCCTTAATTCAACAGCTTTTTCTCTTAGAAAACCATCTCTATATTTTTCGGGTATTTGATCTAACATTGACTCTCTCAATTCTCTTTCACTTTTTAGGTCTTCTGGACCTGGTACATCTGGCATATCAAATTGATGTTCAAAACCTCCTTCTTCTTTTTGAAAGGAAACAATCATATTAAAAATAACTTCTCCATTCTGGATAGCATCTACTGTTCTAGTAGTAAAACTACCTCCATCTCTTATCCTGACAACGTTATAAACGATTGGCATGTCAATTCTTCCGGGTCTTAAAAAATAGGCGTGAAAAGAATGAGTATATCTTTTTTCTTCAATTGTATTATAAGCAGCGCTCAGAGACTGTCCTAGCACTTGACCGCCAAAAACCCTTCCCCATGCAGTTTTTTCGCATTCCCCTCGATAAAGATTCTCTTCCAATCTTTCTAACTTCAGTGTTTTAACCAGATCATCTAAACTTTTTTGCGAAGACATTCAATTTTCCTCAATAGTATGATCAACTTCAGTGGCTGGTTTGTCGCTTGAAGGTATTCCAACCACTTTTGCTGGAACTCCTGCTACCGTTGTTTTGGGCTCGACGTTTTCTAAGACGACGCTCCCTGCCGCAACCTTTGCGCCCTTTCCTATTTCTACATTTCCTAATATTTTTGCTCCAGAGCTTATTAAAACGCCTTGCCTGACTTTTGGGTGTCTATCACCGGTTTCTTTTCCAGTGCCGCCCAGGGTAACTCCTTGGAAAATAGAGACCTCATTTTCAACAACAGAGGTTTCACCGATTACAATACCTGTTGCATGGTCAAGCATAACTCCCTCGCCTATTTTGGCTGCAGGGTGAATATCAACGCCATAGATTTCTGAACTTTTACTTTGTAAAAAAAATGAAAAAACTTCTTCGTTTCTTGCAAGGAAAAAATAGGCCGCTCTATGTGCCTGCAGAGCGGCAAAGCCTTTTGAAAAAAGTAAAGTTAGTACATAACCCTGAGAAGCGGGATCCCTTTCTTTAACTGCATTAATATCTTTTAAAGCTGCTTCTAAATTTTCTTTAACTGAAAAAACTTGACTGAATTTAGCTGACAAAAAAGTTTCGGAATAAGAGTCTGACTTTAGATCACTTGCCAACTTTGAGCTTAGAGCATCCTCGAAGTTTGCGAATGGGAGTATTTTCTTTGAAAAAATATTTTTTGATTCTGGCTCAGATGAAACCTTCAATTCACTTTCTTCAAGAATTTGATTCCAGATGTCTGTTAATTTGTCCATATTTAAAAATTTAATCCGCAAGTCTAAGTTAAGTTAGACTAAATATATACATATTTTATTTCTGTTTTTGATTAAACTTGCTGTTTTTTTTTAAAAAAGGATAATGAGATTTTTAGTTCATAATGCAGAATAAATAATGGAATTCAATAACTTTTCAAAAAATAAACCTGACACAAATGTTAATGTAAAAAAGACATTTGAGATTGATGCAAATTTTGAAGTGCCGGCATTTTCTGAATCTAATGAATACGTTCCAAAGTTAGACGAGGACTACTGTTTTGACAAAGCAACGACCCTCTCAATTTTAGCTGGCTTCAAAGATAATAGGAGGGTTATGATTCAAGGCCTCCACGGTTCAGGAAAATCTACTCACATTGAACAAGTTGCTTCACGCTTAAATTGGCCTTGCATCAGAATTAACCTAGATAGTCACATCAGTAGAATAGATTTATTAGGAAAAGATGTGATTGCAATCCAAGAAAGCAAACAAATCACTAAGTTCCAAGAAGGAATTTTACCTTGGGCAATTCAAAATCCTGTTGCTTTAGTTTTTGATGAATATGATGCTGGTAGACCTGACGTCATGTTTGTTATCCAAAGAGTTTTAGAAGTTGAAGGAAAGCTTACTTTGCTTGATCAAAACAGAGTACTAACTCCTCATCCATATTTTAGACTTTTTGCCACAGCTAACACTGTAGGATTAGGAGATAGCACTGGTTTGTACCATGGAACTCAACAAATTAACCAAGGCCAAATGGATAGATGGCATATTGTCAGTCCTTTGAACTATCTTACTGAAGAACTAGAGGCTAAAGTAATCCTTTCAAAGGTAAAAGAAATGAATAACAAAAAAGGCCAAGCAACTGTTAAAGCTATGATTTCTTTAGCCAATCTAACACGCGAAGGATTTAGAAATGGAGATATTTCTAATCTTATGTCTCCTAGAACAGTGATTAGCTGGGCAGAAAATTTTACTATATTTCAAGATTTAGCAAATTCCTTTGAACTAAGTTTTCTTAATAAATGTGATGAAACAGAAAAATCTATCATTGCCGAATACTTTCAAAGATGTTTTGACGCAGAAACTAGTGACTCAATAGTGAAGCTTGTACAACAGAATTGAATACAAAGTCATTAGATCAAACTATTAAAGATGTTATCTCTGCTTCCAGCAGAGCTCTTTCTAAGGATAAAGATTTAGATTTAAGCATAGAGCTAGACAGCAAACTAACTAATTCTGAAATTAATTTCTCAGAAAAAAAAATGCCCTTAGACATAACTCGGGGAAAGGCTGATAAGCAAGCATTTTTAAAAAAACTAGAAGTAGAAGAATCCACAAAAATAGATACTGGTAACTCGGAATTAAATTTCATTCTTTCAGATCTTAATGATGTCCGTGCAGAAATAATTGGATCAAAAAAATTTAAAGGCGCAAAAAGTAATCTTAGAGAATTATTTTTAGAAAATTTACCTCACGTGATAGTTGAAGATGAAAAAGATTCAATAAAGATTGCTTTAGAAATAAGACTTAAAAATGATTTACTAAACCAATCTGATTCTCCTGCAGAAAATAGGTTTCTTAAGCCTTGGGATAAAAAATTTGAGATTTTTTCAAAAGAAATATCTGATCTAGAAAAAAATTTAGATGATAAAGAATCTTTTATGGAAAGCCTTTCAGCTTTACTAAAAAAATTAGAAATAGATTTTTTTGAAGAGGAATTTGAAGAGCCTAATTCTGAATCTAACGAAGAAGAAGATACTGGCGAAGAAGAAGATCAAGAAAATAAGCAAGAAGAAGCTCCTGACTCTAAAGACAGCACTCCGGAAGAACAATCAGAGGATGATATTGAAGAACTAGAAATCGATGAAGGAGATGCAGAAGAAACGGAAGATTGGATAGAGAATCGCTCAAAATTGGAAGAGATGATTGCAATGAATCAAGATCTCGAATACAGGGTTTTTTGCAGAGATTATGACGAGATAGTTGATGCGGATAGTTTGTGTTCCAGTGAGGAATTAAAAAGGCTTAGAGATAGACTTGATCAATTGATAGATCCTTCAAAGTCTTTAATAGCGAAATTAGCAAATAGATTGCAAAGGTTGCTTTTAGCGCAACAAAATAGATCATGGGAATTTGATAAAGAAGAAGGAATATTAGATTCTTCAAAATTACATAAAATAATTACCGATCCTTTAACTCCTTTAAGCTTTAAAACAGAAAAAGATACGTCATTTAAGGATACCGTTTTAACAATGCTAGTGGATAGTTCGGGTTCTATGAGAGGCAGATCAATGACTACTGCCGCAATTTCTGCTGACATAATTGGATCGACTTTAGATAAATGTAATATAAAAACTGAAATTTTAGGCTTTACAACAAAACACTGGAAAGGCGGCGATAGCAGAAAATTGTGGCTAGAGTGCGGGAAGCCAAGCAGTCCGGGTAGATTAAATGACTTAAGGCATATTATCTTTAAGCCTGCTGATTTAGCGTGGAGAAGAGCAAAAAAAAATCTTGGGTTGATGCTTAGAGAAGGTTTGCTCAAAGAGAATGTAGATGGAGAAGCTTTGCTTTGGGCATCATCCAGAATATTAAAACGACCAGAACAAAGAAAAATACTAATGGTTATATCAGATGGAGCTCCAGTTGATGACAGTACTCTGTCTTCTAACTCAACAAGCTATCTCGACAATCATCTTAAGCAAGTTATATCTGAAATAGAAAATAGAACCGAAATAGAACTGATTGCAATTGGAATTGGACATGATGTGACTAAATATTATAAAAAAGCTGTAACTATCCATCGAGCAGAAGAACTTGGAGGGGTAATGTTAGAACAACTAACAGACCTATTTACTGCTAAATAAGTGTTTTCTTTTAAATTTTTGCTTATAATTTATATATGAAAATTACAAATGTAGATGGACCTCCTGGATTTCAGGAGTTTGATGATATTGAAGACAGAATGAATTCTGAACATGTTGAAGATGTAAGAGAGATTTTCAATACTCCTCTTACAGGTTCTTATAATTGGGACTATACAGTTTCAGATAATAGAATTAAGCGTCTTTACGAGCTTGGTAAAGAATTAAACTGGAATGGATCCATTGACTTAGATTGGTCAAATCACATTAAAAGAGGTCAAAATCCTGTAAAAGAAGAGTTTGATGATTTAGGAAATGTTTACCCTGAATTTAATGACATGTCAGAAGAAGACAAAATGGAAGTTAGGTGGCATGCCTCTGCTTGGGGCCTGAGTCAATTTTTACATGGTGAACAAGGAGCATTATTAGTAGCATCACAGCTAGTCTCTTGCGCGCCAACATATCAAGCAAAGCTTTACGCGGCATCTCAATGTTTTGATGAAGCCAGGCATGTGGAGGTCTTTAATAGATACTTACAAGACGTGATGGGAATGTCTTACCAAATTTCTCCCAGCTTAAAAGCACTTCTTGATAAAGGACTTACGGACCCAAGATGGGATCTAAAGTTTATTGCTATGCAAATAATTATCGAAGGTCTTGCTTTAGCAGCTTTCCAATCTACCAAAATGACTACGACTTGCCCTTTACTTAGAGATCTTACGCATTATGTAATTAGAGATGAAGCTAGGCATGTTACTTTTGGAATTAACTACCTAGAAGAGTTTAATCAAACCTTATCAAAAGATGAAATTGAAGATAGAGCTAGGTTTGCTTATGAAGCTTGTGTCATTATGAGAGATAGAATCCAAAATTATGAGCTAGGAAAGAAGTTTTTTAACTATACAGAACAAGAAGCACGAGAAGCTATTCTGAAATCTGGAGTTAACGATGACTTTAGAAATTTACTTTTTAATAGAGTCATGCCAAATTTAAAGAAAATAGGTCTTCTAACTGAATCTGTAAGACCACTTTATGATGAGCTAGGATTATTAGAATATGAGGTGGCTCCAAGTGATTTTGAAATTGATTGGGCAGAAATATCTAAACCTCTTGAAGCTTCAGATGAAATAGAGTCTCAAGCTTCGGCAGAAGCAGAAATACTAAAAGATATAGTTCAGAATCATTAAATTTTTATTAATTTAAGTCTTTAGATTTTAATTATTTAAGGTAATTACCTTAAACTAAAAAAAAATTACATGAGCGAGATTCATTTAGGAATAGATTTTGGGATTTCTAATATAAAAGTAGTAAGAAAAAATTCTTTAAAGCCTATTTCTTCACTAAAGATTCCACAAGATTTGAGTTTTGAAACTTACTCAACAATGGATTATAGCGATTTGAAGTATTTCTTATCTTATATTATCGAAAAATATGCTAAATCTAATGTGCATTACCAAAGAGTTGGTGTGACTGGTGGAAAACATTTGTCTCTTCCAGAAAGAATAAATAATGTTGAGATCATTAAAAAAAACGAAATAAATGCAATCGCAGATGGCGCTAAAAGAGTATCTGGTATTTCTTCAGA
>CETL01044167.1_pt1 | contig 13219 bp, 19 predicted proteins | sample 356371 | NCBI WGS metagenome assembly CETL01 (sample SAMEA2622518, study PRJEB7988) | marine metagenome | biome: marine biome (ENVO:00000447); feature: surface water layer (ENVO:00002042); material: "saline water (ENVO:00002010), including plankton (ENVO:xxxxxxxx)" | depth 5 m | reverse complement strand
CATTACTACAGTAAGTAATTTTCACTCTGCCTGAGACCCGACTGGTAGGTCGGTTCTGACTTGCGTCAGCAGCACCACCTGTGTCTCATCACCTTAACCAGCAAAATGCCAGTAAGTTTATTCAGTCACTCCCGATGTGTGATCAGCACATTTATAATATACACCCTCTGTCAACTCTTGTCAAGCTTCATTGTGAAATAATTGAAATTGATGACATAACGACACTTAACGTTGGTAGCATTGACTCCTCTGTGCTTCAGGTTACTAGGGAAGAATACCATACGGTTGGAAACCGATGGTACTATAGTATCATTCTCAAACTCAGTGTATCCATTGTTACTATTGACATAGTATATGGCAGTCGTCATATCTTCTACAGGATATCCATCACCTGTAAAGTCATAGTGCCAGTTGCTTTTATATCCTTCCTCTCCACCATGCAGTTGAAGATTTGCTTTGATCCTCCAGATTGCCATAGGTTTTATCCTACCTATGATAGGAAACAATACCTCTATATGTGGTGACCTATACATCTCAAAGAAAAACAGATGGCATAACTGACCATCTTTAATCTGATCTGACATACTACCTGCTATACAAGGATCGTATGTCCAGAAATCTTTATACTCTAGACTCTCCTTTATTTTAAGGTGTGAATCAGAATCTAAAAAGTCATCAACTATTCTCAAAGGATTAGATATCACAGGGGTTTGGATCTATGTCTGCAAGCTCTACAAGATGATGGTACTTCTTGTACAACTCACCCATTCTAGGTTCAGTGGAACGTGACTTCCACATCTGTTTAAGAATGTCTTTCATGTCATCCATCGGTACCACAACCGATAGATTACCATGTGTGTATGGTTCTTGTGCCATTATATGTCACCAGGTGCTCTATTCTCTGAGTATCCCACCTCAAACATTTGATTAGGGTAACGTGCTGCTAACTTCAGAGTGTTAGTATATATAACCTCATCGAGTCTAACTCCTAATGCTAATGATGCTTGTGCGGCATACCAGATAATATCACCCAACTCTTTGGTTAGATGCTCTTTCTGTGCATCATTATATGGCTTACCTTGAAACTTTAACTTCTTAACAATCTCCATAAACTCACCAGACTCTGAGCATAATCCTGATGCAGCAGTATCTAGTCTAGCAATGTCACATCCAGCACCTTTTAACTCACCGTATCTTGCAAGTAGTGCATTAAAGTCCTTACTTGGTGGACTAGTAACACGATCCACAAAGTCTGTATAGTTATCAAGATCAATCTCAAATTTCGTAGGTTTCTTACCCTTCTTGTTCTTGTCTTTAATCTTTTCATCTAGGATCTTCTTACTCTTGTGGGCAGTACCCATGTTTTTAGACTGCTCTTCTGGTGTCTTAGCAGTCTTGTCATAGACATCTTGTCCTTTGTCCTTAGCATCATCTACCTTGTCTCTAGCAGCATTAGATATCTCTTCTGCTGCCTTGTCCTGTTCGTAATTAGCACCAGGTTCATTTGTAAAAGTCTTATCAGCCATTAGATCTTAAATCCCTCGAATGTTTTTTTAGTGTCGGTGGCAGGTTCAATATCACCTGCATCGATGATGTCATCTTGTGCTCCCTGATCACAATCATACAGCCTCATCTTAGCTCTGTCAATACCTACAACGAATCTCTTATACATTGTAGGATCATTGTATCTATTCTTCAACTGCTTGACCATTATCTGACCTAGCTCCTCCATTTCCTCATTTGATATAAGAGCGAACATAAGGTCAGCAGTAGCAGGTAGTCCGAAAGACTCAGAGGTATCTGTGAGATCAGGATCGCTACTACCAAACCCAGCACGAGTAGTTTGAGTGGCAGATACAATCGGGAGATTGAATTCGACAGCGAGTCCTCGTAACTCTTCTGCAATCGCTTTGACATAAGTATAAGAATTTACAATAGTTCCTTTGTACCTTGCTGAGGCACAGATGTTTAGGTAGTCCACAAATATAATATCAGGACTGAATCCCTTCTTCATAGACAACTCATTTAAGAGTGCCTTAAAGTGACCCACATGTGCAGATGCTGTGGGATACTCCTTGATGATTAGTTTACCTTGTGTCTTCTTAGTTAACTGAAGCAACTTGGAGGCGTACTTTTCTTTGCTGAGGAGTGGGTCGTTGAGTGATTGGATTGGGATGTCCAAAAGGTTGGCATCAACTCGTTCAGCAATCTTCTCCTCTGCCATCTCCATTGTAATGTAGAGTACGTTCCTGCCTTGTAACAACACGGAGCTAGCCATATGGCACATGAATAGAGATTTCCCGACACCCGTACCAGCAAGTGCGATGTTAAGAGTCTTATTAGGTAAACCACCTTTGGTAATCTTGTTAAGATACTCGATATCAAAGGGTATCTTCTCTTCCTTCTTGTGATAGAAGTCGTATCTGTCATCAGAATCTAGTATGTAATCGTGTCCAACATGATCATCAAAACACACACCAATAGCTTCCGACATGATAGACGGAATGGCATCTTTCGTACGTGTTTTATCTTGTCCGTCAGCAATCTTGACAGACTCCATTAAGGCAAGGTAAATTGCCTTTTCTTTACACCACTTCTCAGTGGTCTCGACTAACCAGTCCTCGTTATACGCATCCCTATCTAAATTATTAAGAAACTGCTCAACCTCCTTGTATATTTCCTCGGAGATGTCCCGACGTTTCTCTACTTCTATCTTTAGGGCATTGGGTTCGGGTGTGGTCTCAAACTTATTAACATAATCAGATAAGGTACTAAAAAGTATCTTATGTGATTGTGTGTCAAAGTAATCATCCTTTATAAAAGGTAAGACCTTCCTAGTATATGTCTCATCAAGGATGAGTTTACTTAAGGTGATCTCTTCAATCTTTAAGGTCATGTATAATGTAAGTAGGTGGATACTGCATACTTGTCTTCACCTTTAGGTGCACAGTAGGTATGTGGGTATGTCCACGTAGAAGGGAACATCACTACTCTACCACACTTTGCAGTAATTTCAACATCTATGTCATTGAAATATGTTGCTCCACCTTCTTCAACAGTATTCAAGTAGATGACATAGGTAAGAAATCTCCTTGCAGAGTTATGATCTCCAACGTCAATGTGACGATCAAACCTATCCTCTGTCTTATGTTGATACTTATTGATCTTGACTTGCTCAAGTGCATTCTTTTGGGGCCAATACCTTTCACAATCAACGTCTTTGATGTATCTCTCACCACATTCTTTGATTGCTAGTATGATCTGTTGATTAACAGGTTCCCACTTGGTATTCTTCTTGACCTCACACTGCTCAGTTAAGTTAATAGATGAGAAACCACACATCTTAGCGTCAAATCTAGTGACGATGCCTGGATCCTCATTGAAAAACTCAATGGCATTCTTGCATACATTCTCGTCAAGTACGTCATCATAGGTGACGATATAATCCTTAAGATCCATAGGAAAACTCTTTCTCTGCACACTCATCTAGTGCTTGTAAAATTTCGGGGGTGATGTATTTTTCGGGGTCTTTATATACAACCGATGGATATACAGAATCATCTCCAATGACAATTCTATTACCCTTTCGCTCGAAGACTCCATACTTTTCTCCCAATTCTAACAGACCATAGTAACGATCCAACCCACGGTTGTCATAATATAATCGAATCGCCACTTGAGAATTCTCCTTCGCCAACCTTGACTTAGCAAGTTTAGCTTTAATAATGTTACCTACTACTTCCTTACCATCCTTCTCCTTAGACTTGCTAAGGTAGATGATATTGGATGCAGCATACTTAAGTCCTGATCCTCCACCCATCTCTTTGGTAGGCATATATGCACCCACCACATCATATGTATGGTTGGTAACTATTAAAGGAACATTTGCTTTACCAAGTTTCAAAGTCAACACACGGAAGATAGCTTTAACTACCTGAGCACGTGTCATATCTCTTGTCTCTTTACCTGCTTCACTGTCTTCCATCTCCTTAGAAGTGGATAGCATACCAAGTGAATCAAGTACCATCATCATAGGTGGTTGATTCTTCTCGGACATATATTTGTCAAGCACTTTGATTGCTTGTGTCCTAAACTCTTGGACAGTATTGACTGGTACCAGTATCATACGACTGGAATCGATGTCTCGATCCTCAATCAAGTCCTTACTTATCGCACTTTCAGACTCAAAATAAATAACCCCACCATCAGGATTAGATTCGAGGAAATGACGTACGATACCAAGACAGAAAAACGTTTTGCCTGTGCTTGATTCACCTGCAATAGCAGTGATTTTGTTTCCTGGAACCCCTTTGTGGATTGAACCTGAGACAAGTCCATTAAAGATGTACGAACCTGTGTCGATATAACCACTAGTGTCACCAGCAGCAACACCATCACTAACAACAGCAGCGTATTCATTGTCTATCTCTTTTACTATATCTTTTAAAAAACTCATGACCAAAGTGCGTCTAATGTATTCTTTTTCTCTGCATCCCAACCTATCGTGTCGAGTATGGCTTTGAGAGGAGCAAGAAAACTCTTCTCAAATTGTAAATCATAATCAATTGATTCGTCAAGCCCAAATTCTTTTGGAAGAGTCTGGAAGAATGAGATAATATTCTCATTGATCTTGTTAGGTGTACGAAGATGTAAGTATTTTATCTTCTCACCCTCCTGTATGACAGGATACTTATGATGTAACTTCCTCTTCTTAATGTAGAAGTTATATAACAGAGCACCCCTGACATGCATGGGACATCCCTTACCATATATTGTAGCACTAGATGTATTCTTTGCTATATTATTACAACCACGAGGGAATGCCACCTCTTCTGGTGACATAGCTTCAAACTTCTCTCGGAAGTCCTTGATATATTTCTGAGTGTCACTCTCACTACCTGTCATAATAACATTAAGTGCTTCCTTAATAGCAGTACGACATGGCATAGGTGTAGAAGACTTGACTGCCTCTATACCCATCATCTTTAACTTAGGTTTCTCATACTGCACACCCTCACTATTCCATACGTTTAAAATATATCTCTTCTTTGCTGTCCATATACCCTTGTTGGCAATGTTTTCTCTCTTCATCACCATCTTCTGAGCATAGGCATTTACATAGGTTGCCATCTCTTCATAAGCACTCTCAATATAGCGATCAAGTTCCACATCGCACACCTTTTTAAGGAAACTAAGTGTACTCTGATCGTCCTTCTCTCCACTGGGGAATACAGCTTGTACCAAAGGACCAAGATTAAGGTAAATAGAATCAGTGTCACTAGCAATAACATAATCTTCTCCGTCAGTTTGTAATACTTTGTTTAAATAATTGTTTACTTTGTTTTCGATCCATCTGATTGCGACTTGTCCTGAGAGAGTGATTGCTTCAGCGTTCGCAAGATTGTAATACCTGAAGTATTGGTTACCGATTGCACCGTAGGCAGAGTTAAGTTGGATTTTTCTTGCCATTTGGACATTATTAAATTTAGCAATGTCTCGTCGGAGTTGCTCGGTTGGTCCTTTTTCATACTGCTGTTTTGCCTCCAACATCTTCTTCTTATATATTGTCCTTTCATCATAGATGCGTTGCATCATCTGAGGTAGGAATCCGTGGATGTCTTTGCGGTATTGTGCTCCGTTGGCACACACTGCAAAATCTCCATCGATCCGTACTCGCTGACTGAGCAGTCCTTCAACTGTGGCAGTGGGGTGTCTTCTATCACAGAGGGTTTCTGGGGAGATGTTGTACTGCATGATAAGGTGAGGGTACAGACTGTTAAGGTCAAAACTGACCACCCAATCATAGATGCCAGGTTTCGGTTCCTTGACATATGCTCCTGCGTATTTGTCATCTTTCTTTGTCTTACTTTTCGGTGGTACTACCACATTGATCTTACTTAAGTCATTATATATCAGTGTGTCCCAGACTCGCACCTGTGAATACACATCAGTAAAGTTAACCTTAGCATCATATGCCATAGCAACACACAACTCAACAAGTTTCATCTTATCTTCCAGACGGTCAACAAGATCAACGTCATGTATGTTGTATTCTACAAAACGATCCCAGTCATTAGTATAGAAATCTTTAAAGTTTTCATACTGTGAGTGGTCTAACTTAGCATCATCCAACTCTACCATAGCAATATGATCTAGTCGGTATGACTCTTGGTTAGTGTAAGTAAACTTCTTATAAAGGTCTAGGTAATCAAGGATGTTAACACCAGTAAGATCGTAAGCAATATTCGTACGTCCTTGAATGATAATCTCCCTGTCATATACCCTCTTCCAAGGTGACAGAGACTTCTTCCACTTCTCTCCTAGTATTCTTTCAACTCTACGACAGATATATGGTATGTCATATAGGTTACAGTTCCATCCTGTAATAATGTCAGGAGTATTCTGCACCCACCATTGTACAAAGTCCTCAAGCATCTCTGCTTCAGTCCAGAAGACACGATACTCGTGCTTCGATTGATACTCACGTGTTCCCCACGTGATGATCTTCTTTGTATTGAAATCCTTTATAGTAATGCATAGCATCTCCTCAGCAGACGCTGCTACATCAGGGAATCCATTTTCACATGCGACCTCAATGTCAATCGTATAGATTTTCATCTTGGTCATATCATAATCAACATCAGAAGTAAACTTCTGAGCGATATGTTGATAGAGGAATCTTTCATACCCATGCACTTCTAAACCAGCAGCATTCTCATACTGTCTGAGGAAGTCACGTGCTTCTCTAGCACCATCGAATTGCTTTGGGTATGCTTTCCTACCATCCAAAGTTTTATACTTGGAAGGTTTAGACTGAGCGTCAGGTACCAGATACATTACTGGTTTTGACTTCTCTCTATACTGCACAGGTTCACCATCCTCATACCCACGGTATAGAATGTCATCACCTACTAAACAAAGGTTAGTATAGAAATCACTCACTTTTAACTGCTTCTTCGTACAACTTAGTTATCGTTAAGGATGGATCCATTATAGTCATAACATCCTCATATGTCAAGAAGATGTCACGTTGACTGCTATGTAAGGGATACTCTTCAAGTGTCCCCTCTGGATTCACATAGTAACAATTCTCAATGAGAAGACTAGGCTCCTCATCCATCTCTGTAATCTTACCCAGCAAATAGGTTGTCGGGTGGTGTTTCAGAATAATCAACTTTAGCATCTTCGTCTCTCTTTAACGCTTTGTATTTCTCTATAGCAGTCTTCCATCCCTCTACGACATTGGAATGTGGATCAGCAATCGCCACTACTGAATACAGTGTAACAATATTTCGGCCTGTTGACAACGGTGACCAAGGAAAAAATTCCAATTTGATGTCACCCAACTCATCCATAGGCACCTCAACCTCTTCATTAAACATATCCTCAGTTGATCTAAGGATCTGCACAACAAAAGCATCAAGGAATTCGTATGCAATGGCAGACTTACCTGACTCAGGACGGATCTCCTTTACGTCAGCTACTACGTCCTCTCCGTTTTGCATTCTTACGACCTTTACGCTCATAGTCTCTCTCCATTAGGTTATCAAATGTGTTTCTCACTAGGTCAACGAATGCACGTCGAGCAGTGATATTCTTTTCTTCAGCTAGGATGTGTACCATCTGGTTGAACTCATCAGTATACTCTGGAGGTATATCAATTGTCAAGGTGTCCTTCTTTGGTACTGTGCCTGTGCACATATTAACATACATGTTCATACAAATTCCTCCCACGTTGTGATTATGTATTTTGATCCTGACAATGGTGGGTTACCCCTGTGGACATGTGTCCACCCTGATGGGAATACAACGAGAGTACCTGCCTCTGGTTTGATACGACGTTTCTGATATAGAAACTCGGTCTCCCCTCCTTCCTCTACAGTATTCAAGTATACTGTGTATGCAAGGTACCTACTTGACTGTGAATGCCTATCAAAGTTTTCACAATGCCACTGATGATAACCCTCACCTGGATCTGTCTTCTGAATCTTAAGATCAAACACCCCACTACGAGGTCCATGATCAGTATTAATACGATTAAGTATTGAATACTTACTATAATATTGATGCAAACATCTACCACTACCCTCAAAGAATTCTTGTGAGAAATCTCTATGGAGAAATCTCAACTCCTTAATCTCATCAATGTCATTTAGATACATTGAATGGTCACTCTTATCTAGTGGATCTACTCCCTCTGCTGTCCTAGGACGGACATAGGTAGTGTTAGACCTGCAATAATCAAAGTGATCCATAACCCTCCCACAGAAATCATCTGTGAAAGCGTTAGGAAACACCCCTATGAAGTCATCCATTTAGCAGTTCTTGTTTAGATCTTCTGCCATGTTACCACCGATGTTAGCACCTTGCTCACCGCCAAACATTGCTACCCAACCTGCAGCTACCCAACCAATGAAGGGGATACCAGACAGAGCAGGGGCAGCACTAGCACCAACACTAGTACCAACCAATCTACCTGTTCCTTTTGCAGCACCAACTGCTTCGATGCAGGCGACAGTCTTATCAGATACTTCACCACCTTTAACTATAGTAGATGGATCTTGCCATGATCTCTTGTTAGATACAGGTCCACCCTGATTGGTCTGACCATCCATGACATACTCCTCAACAACTTGAGTTTTATTTGTTGCTAATCCTAAGAAACCACCCTTCTCTTTGATGTCCTTAGTGATGTGCATTGTCTTGGGATCGTTAGCAGTGTAACTGATCTTGTATCCTTCTTCATCTGCTGAGATAACATATGAAGTGTAGTCTCCTACTGGAGGATTGATATATGGTACCTTATTGGATTGCCTAGTTGCTAGTAACCCGATCATACCTATATGGCACAGTCCAAATACCGCACCTAAACTAATTCCTAACCATTTTTGCATTGTCTTGCCCATAAAAAAGAGACCCATCGGGTCTCTTCAGTTGTATATTATATATGTTAGTAATCATCTGACGTGTTTTTCTCAACCCACTCAGCATTGTTTCGACAGTATGCATCAGCATCTATCTCCATCCTCCAGTGGGTGAGGGTATGAAGGGTCTGTATCATGACCATCATACCCAGTATCAGCACAGGCCCTATCCATAAGGGGTGCATAACGACATCTTCTGTCTTCATGTTAGGTAATCTTTACGAGCATGATGCTCAGGTACTATCTTACCTAACTTGATAACGAGGAGTCCGTTGTCGAAGGCAACGTCTGTGACGTGGGTGTCTTCTGCGATTGTCCACGACCTCTTGAAAGTTCGCTTAGCCAATCCCCTGTGGATAAACGTCTCTTCCTCATCTGGTTCAGATTTGGTTCCTTCGATATGAAGTTTTCCATACTCTGTGAAGACATTGACTTCCTCCTTTGTGAAACCTGCTAGTGCTACTTCTAATCTAGACTCGTGATTGTTTATGTGAACAATATTAAAGGGTGGATAGTTCGAAGTTTCCATAGCGTTGAAACTCTCGAAGTAATCATCCAGCCCTAGCGAGTTAGTAAAAATCTTATCCATCAACTGATTCAAATCAGCTGCACGGTATCTCTGTATCTTAGACATAATAGTCCTCCTTTAGTAAGCGAGTGTTAATTGGTGTCCCCGAAGGCGACACTATTATTTATAACACATACTCGGCCATTGTCAGTAGGGGTATCCGAAATAGTACATTTGTTACAATACTTTATTTGCTAAATAGAAGTACTTCTACTTAGGATAATTGGATGAAAAGAGCATTATTGCTTTTTGGTATGATTTTGATGAGTGGCACAGCAGCACGTGCCGATCTGACTCATAGACTTAGTAGCTCGACACAACTCCAAGTGGATGCGGGTTATACTTCAGTTTCTAGAGCAGCAAATACATATAGCACTAGTGGATCTGGTGTATCAACAACTATTACACCGTCAGGTGGTAGTGCAGCTAGTAATCTAGGCGGTATATCTGCTGTCAGCACAGCAGGTGTAGCAACTTTTGCACTTCCTGATGCAGCACAGACGACCCAAGGAAATGCATACAGCTTTACACAATCAATAAGCACAGGTGACGCTATCGTTACTACTGCTGCTGATGTAGGTGACGTGCTTGGTTATAGTAATATAGTCTCGACTGCCCCTGGTAGTGCTGGTAACTTGGCTGGTACCATTAGTTCCGCTGGAGCGATGGCAATAACAGCTGGTGGGGCTGGCACCTCGGCTACGGGACAATTCGTCACAGAAGTTACCATACGATAAGGATGCTACATAATGAAACGAGTTTTAGTACTACTACTGCTTAGTTTCGGGGGTGCTGCTGCAAACGCAGTGCCCGTGGTACCAAATTTTCAGCAGGGATCAATGACATCCCACACGGAGACTGAAAGTACGGTCACGGAGACCATAAATTCGATTGACATGAGGACAGGATGGGAATACACAGTGAGTGGGGTAGGCGTTTCAAACGATGGAGCAGCACTAAACCCCAACGTGAATACATCAACGGTGACAGTCTCACCAACAGTAGGGTCGGGAGACGGAGCATTAACAGGCACCGTAACCTCTCAATACGACAACTTAGACTTCAACACTCAGGGGACGTTCACAATAACGACTCCAGGGGATGCCTTCCAATTCGTACAGAGTTATCAAGGACCAGGGATGACCAACCAGACTCTAATACAAAGAGTCACCACCATCCGAAGCGTAACAGACACAACAAGTACGTTTACCCAGTAATTGCAGCACTTCTCGGCATCCAAATCTTACCTGCAAGAGCAGAAGTTGGTGGAGTTAGTGCTACTGCAAACCCGATAGCGAATAGTTCGGGCTCAGTAACCAACCAGGCAATACAAGTTTTACAAGGTCCATACATAACCAACACCTATGGTGGTGGTGTCCAGTGTCAGGGTGCTACGTTTAACCTAACACCCTATGTGCAATTTGCCGATTCAAGAAAAGATCCTTGGATCGATTTTTATGATGAACCACAATATAATATGACTGATACCAGTGGTAAGATGACTCCTACTACAGTGACAGTTAAAAACTATCCTTGGGAGACATGGTATGACACCAGAACCAAGTCAGATGGTAGTAGATGGTTTGAAGATGGTGCTGACATGCAGATCACAATGGATCTAGATGGTCCTGATGGTGTGCCTGACGTAGTAAGCAATCAAACAATGACTCCTACTTGGTTTAAACCAGTGAGGACTGACATGTCTGCTAACCAGTCATTCAATGCTGGTCTCTCTGCAACACTATCAATCCCTCTTAATAGAAAGTTGATGAAGCAATGCCATGAGGCAGCTGCTGCTCAGATTAATATGCAAAACCAGTTAGTATCTAATAAGAGACTGGACTTTGAGTTAGCTCGTCTTAAAAATTGTGGTGAATTAAAAAAAGCTGGTATATTTTTCCACCCAGCTAGTCCTTATCATTCTGTTTGTGCTGATGTAGTAGTAACAGCACCAGGTGGTACTTTAGTACCTCACGAGCATCAGTTACCTAAACCTAATTGGATTAACCCTTCTACTTCTTCTTCTTCAACGTCTTCTTCAGTGGAAGTAACCCCTTCTTCAGACGGTACTGGTCTGCCAACACTTCAGATCGGGACGGTCTCCGAGTCTGACGACCCATAATAGAGTTAACCTTAGTCATAACCTTCTTAACCACTGGTTTGATCACCTTCAATAGGAGATCTGCCAGTGGTTTTGCAAATAAAGCAGAGGTAGTTGCAACTGTTGCTATGACTGCTGTAGTTGTTACCACTCCTGCTGTTGGTAGAAACTGTTCCACTGCTGGTACAGGCTCCCAGATAGTCTCACAGAGTTTACCGTCAGGTGTTAGTTTATATTCTTTAACTTGCTCATCACCCTTCTGATTCCTATCACCTATACGTCTAGCATTAGGTGGAGGACATTCTATTTCTTTGTCAGTAGGGATGTTTGTATCAGGAGTTGGTGTATCTGGTGCATCAACATTAGGCTCTTCTAAATTCAAACCTTCATCACCCTCCTCTTGGTCAGGTGTTACTGTCTGCCATGTCAATTCTCTAGCATCATAATCTGGTGGCTCATAGTATGGCATACCTGCATCACATAATACTACGTTACCTTTAGGGTCATCGTTAACTAGATTCTTATTACTAGATGGATCTCTCTTAGCATTCTCTTTGTGTACCTTGACACAACCAGGCATGTCAACGACAGGTGTACCTACAACTGTCACCACTGGTGGTGCTAGAGGTGTAGTAACATGAGTTTGTGCTTCCCAAGGACGTATCTCACTAACAAACACACCACGGACAGGGTATATACCAGTGCCTTGTGAACGTATTAAAGGTATCCCAGTAGCATTTACATAGATGTTTGGGATACCTGTGTTGTTTATATTAATATGAGGGATAGTCATCGCCACAACCTAGTTAATTGTCTAACATCAGTGACACCATAGAGTGCCTTTACTGTTGCTTCTGCATCCTCTCTAAGATTAGATGGACAGAAGAATTCTACTTTGGTTAATCTATTTGAGTTGAGTAATATTTGTGCTGACCATTTAGTTTCGATCACTGTGATATCTCATCATAAGGTGGTTCCCATACTGGGACAATCTCATGCTTACTTGTATTGATCTTCTCATCTTTCAACATCTCTTCCAATTCTTCAACGCTCAGAGTATGGGCTACCACCTCTGATTTCTTATCATATACGTGAAAGAGTATGTCGCTCATTGATTGATCCCTTTTATGTTGTTTTAAAATTTGCTTTGTCACAGTCATCTCTTCACTATAGAAGATTAAACTCTGATCTCTTTGATCTCCACTCATTTTGGTAGTTGCTCCTTGTAATCCTTCGGGTTCGGCAACGTCTTAACTGGGCCACTAGTAGTCGGCCATGCGTTGACTAGCTGATGATATAATTCTTCTCTGATTATCTCCCTCAGTCTAACCTCCTCAGCAGTAGCTCTCTTCTCAGGTCCACCTTTAAAGTTATCAACTATGGTACCACCACCTATAGTAGCACCAGTACCTATGACTGCTGCTGCTGTGACTCCTGTTGTTACTTTCTGAAGGTCCATTAGAGATACGTTACTACTAATATTACACGTCTTCCTTTCTTAGGAGGCACCATACAATGTAGTCCATCAAAGACTACTATATCATCCTCTTTAGGTGTGAAGACATGCTTCTTACCATGCTCATCGAATGCAATTGTGTCTCCACCTACATCAGTGAAGTATACAAG
>CETL01031178.1_pt1 | contig 13243 bp, 10 predicted proteins | sample 356371 | NCBI WGS metagenome assembly CETL01 (sample SAMEA2622518, study PRJEB7988) | marine metagenome | biome: marine biome (ENVO:00000447); feature: surface water layer (ENVO:00002042); material: "saline water (ENVO:00002010), including plankton (ENVO:xxxxxxxx)" | depth 5 m | reverse complement strand
CCCAATATTCATCGGGTAGTTTAATTACGTCTGCCATGTAATCTCCAGACATTCCACATTCATGACTCTTCGTAAATAGGTTTGAAGACTGCTTGCCCTAGGAAGCAACATGCCCATCGGGTTATTGTTAGCCCTATTTCCTGGCCTAGCAATTGCTAAGACCCTCGATAAATCAGGAGACTTGGCTAGACATCTGTTACTCACTCCAGCGTTTGGGATGTTGGCGTTACTAGGAATTTCGGGGATCTGTTTTATTCTTGAATTGGACTTGACCGCCATCACTGCATGTGCTGTAATTGCAAATCTTGCGGCCATTGTATCAATAAGAACAGAGGTGCAGTCTCAGAAATTTTCAAGCACTATAAACAGAGGATTGTGGTTCTGGATTTTCACATTTATCGCACTTATATTAGCAGTCCAACCACTATTGTATCAACGACCAATGGGTGTAGATTGGGTGGGATTCTCAGTCCTGACTGATTCAGTCTCTTCGGGCAGTTTTAGGCTGGAACACCCATCAATTGGAAATTGGGTTTATCCTCCCGCCTTTCCGACTTTGGCTGCGTGGTTAGATGGTGATGCCTATGAAACCATTTTTTATCTCGGGACTGTCTGTTTTGCCTCACTACTGTTAGGTATTGCTGCGATTGGAGACAAGCTTGGATGCAGTCATTGGGTAATCATGTCAATGATGCTTGCTCCTGCTTTATTCGCTAAGAACCTCGATTCTGGATACCCAACGATAGCGAGCCAATTGGGTATTGTTGTCGTGCTTACAATGTTCGGACATAGACTTAATTGGAATATACTTGGTTTCACTATCGTTTTTGTATCATTGATACATCCAACAGGTCTAATTTATCTGATTACGTTAATACTCGCGAAACTACTAGTAGATAAAGGAAGAAAATTTACTATTAACGAAAAGATTCCTATTGTAATTTTGATATCATCATTCTCCGTTGTTACTATTTCGCTTATCCCATTGTTTTCTACTAAGGCAATATTTTCTGAGTATGGATGGCAAGGAGGTAGCCCCTTGATTGTTTATTCAGGATTATTACTTCCACTTGCAATATGGAGTAGCTGGTCCTTAAGAAAAGAAAAATTGACTCAAATCCTGGTTGTTTGGTTTAGTTTGAATTGGATTCTATCATTCATCAGTTTCTTGGACGGGGTTTCGGGGTTGCCAGTCGTATCAATGTTATCATACGCTCTTTACTCCATGAGCATGCATGCCTTCCACATTCCTTTGGCTGTTATTGTTGGATTAAAATTTTCAAAGTTCGAGATTACAACCCCGTCTGTCAGTACAAAAGCAATCATGATTACTGCACTAATTTTCAGTGGAGTTGCACATAGCTCACTTACACAATTAGAGGATCACGACGAACTACACGTAATATCAGATGGTGATATTTCGTTGTTCAATTACATCAACAAAATGGAGTTAGCCAGTAACACAGTAATTTATGTCGAAAACGAGCACTGGGGACACTTTTTCTATGGTCTTGATAGAGTTGGAGTTACCGCAGTCCCTTCAGTAGGCATACTAAAGCAAGAAAAATCAATTCAAAATCTTGCAACAAGTGCTATTATACACGATAACATAACAAAATTGTCTGATTTGGGAATTACTTATGCAATAGCATCTCCCAAAGGAATAATTATGCAGTATATACACAAATCTATCCATTGGAAACAAATCTACAGCAGTGGGGGTTCTTCCCTTTATGCACTAGAAGACGATTCGGTTGTCTCAACTTTTTTGCCAGTTCCGGGAGAGGAAATGCGAATTGACCCTTGGAAAGATTTACGAGATTTAGACCCATTTGATTTAGGTGAAAGGAGGTGGTATATTTCCGAAGGAACCCATAACATAGAGACGAACTTCTCAGAGTCGAATGAGATGTGCTTGATGACTGAATTTATTGGGAAAGTAAGTCTAAAGATCAACGATATTATGAAAAAAGGTTCGGGGTGGCATGAGTTCTGTTTCGATTCAAATACAACAAATCTAGAATTGACTATGATTAGTGACTATGAATACTGGTTAAACCCATTGGGTGCCTCAGGGCGCGGTGATAAGTTACTTGACAAGACGGGGGTAAGAATACACTGGCTAGAAGTACGTCATAGTTACTAATTTAAGCGAAAAGAACTACTATGAACTAATGTTGGAGGTAAACGTGCAATCTCTATTTGTCATGCTTCCCACCTTAGACGAAGAGAAAGCCCTTGCAAATGTTTTCAACCGAATTCCTTTTTCCAGATTAAGCAAAATGGGGTATGATTGTAGAGTTGTAGTTGTAGATGGTGGTTCGGAAGACAATACTGTGAAAATCGCCAGAGAATTTGACTGTGAGGTTATAGAACAGTGGGGAGAAGGTAAAGGGGCAGGAATGAGACAGGCTTTCAAGATGTTTCTTGAACAAAATGGCGATACCTTGGTAATGCTCGACTCCGATGGAACATATCATCCAGAAGAAATCCCAGATTTAGTTTCGGTTTTACCAAAGGATGGAGTGGTTATTGGGGATAGATTACAGGGAAATTTAGCGTCGGATGCAATGACTTCTACTAACTGGATTGGCAACCAATTGTTGACCTGGCTTGCCGTTGCTTTGCATGAGGTTAAGATTACAGATTTATGTTCGGGATTTTGGGCATTTTCGCGGACTGCTGTCGAAAATCTGAAACTCAACAGCATGAGATTCGAGATAGAAGCTGAGATGTATACATCCTGTGCTTTTAACAAAATACCGATAACTCATGTACCAATTACATATTCCAAGAGAATTGGTAAAGCAAAATTAGGTAGCATAAAAGATGGCTCATCAATAGCAAGGAAACTCATCATAAGGAGATTCTTCCCCACACCACATGAGGAGCGACAATGAGGCGATTCGAGGTTGCAATACTTGGGTCCAGTGGTCTAGTTGGCCAAAGACTTCAACAATTACTTCACAATCACCCCTTTTTTGAAGTTGTAGCAATTGCAGGCTCACCAAAAAATGTAGGATCAATGCACGAGGAAATAGAGTGGAGATTAGATTCACCTAAACCAAAATATGATATTTTGATTTGTTCGATGAGCGACATCCCAGATGTTGATATAGCGTTTTCAGCGTTGCCTAGTAATGTTGCAGAGGTTGTAGAACCTTCTCTAGTTTCAAGAGGCATCCACGTATTTTCTAATGCAAGTGCGTTTAGAAGAATTGCAGGTATACCCCTTGTAATTCCTGAAGTAAATCCTGCAGATATGAAACAGTATGATGGTCACGCATGTTCAACAAATTGCACTGTTATGCCGGTCGTTATGCCAATAATTGGCCTAAAGGGTCTTGGAATAAGAAAAATTTCTGTCTACACAAGACAAGCCCTTTCTGGTGCAGGATGGAGGTTACTCAGCGACAAGGCAGCGCTTGAAGGAAACGTGAACCCATTTATTCCTGGCGAGGAGGATAAGTTGATTGCTGAATTAAAGTATCTTCTTGATTTAGATATTCAGGTAACTGCATCGTGCAATAGGGTCTCTGCTAGAGATGGTCACATGGTTTCGGTAGAGTTAGAAGTAGATAAAGCGACAGATTTACAGAATGTCAAAAGCCTTATGAAAATTGAAAGACTAAACCTACCTTCTTCTCCAGAGATAGTAAACAATATTATTGAACAAACTCCTGACAGGGAGAGAGATCTTTGGACTGGAGATGGAATGAGTATTACAGTTGGCAATGTCCATGTTGACGGCAACAACATAAGATTTGATGCGCTTTCTAATAACACGATTAGAGGAGCTGCTGGCGGAGTTATACTTCTAGCCGAATATGCTGTCAAGGAAGCATATATCACCAAATAGGATGTCAATCTAGCATTGTTGGTGGTCGCATGGGCGTTACGGCAATGATACCAAATATGACATTCCAACAACTCAAAGATGAGGCAAATTCTCGCTGGAAAGAAATTTGGGACAAAAGTGCAGCAAGACTTGACTTGATGTTACTTTGTCCACGCAAGGAAAGAAAACTCCTGGAGCTTCATGGAGACATGATTGACCACGGTCAACCTGTAATGGGAATTTTTCATCGCCCACGTGCTGAAGCAGAATTAATTATCGATCAAGGGTTTGACCCAAAAGCAGCATCCTTCCAGTTTCTCAACATCGCAAATGCTGACATGGGCCCTTGGATGCAACAATTAGTAACTCAAGAGGGGTGGCTAAGGACAACAATAGAACTCAATCCAGTCCCATTTTCTTTAGATATACCAAACCAGCGACCCTTTGAAAAACGCAATATCCTATGTTTCAGGCATCCAAGTCTACCCCCTCTTGAGAAGTATTTCCTTCCATATCCAATTCATGCACTAATAGGAAAGGCATTTGTTTCATTGCCTCGGAGGCAGGCAGCAGAATTGGCCAAACAGCAAGCTGAAATCTTGGGAGTGGGGCTCGCAAAACCCGAACCAGAGATTGTTGAAGTACCCGTCATTAAGGAGGCTCCTGTTGAAGAGGTCGTGGATATAACTTTGGAAGATAAATTTGTTTCAGAGATGATGCCAGAAGAGATTGTAAACATCCCGCTACCTACGGAAAATGGAGCTAAACAACTACGAGAAGACGTTGATGAGATAGATACAGAAATTGAGAATACCGTAGAAACATCTAGCAACGAAAATGTGATTCCATTGCCGGAAGTGACCGCCGAAGCAGACGATATGCCAGAAATTGAAAAAGAATTTAGAGCAATCGTGCAAGAACTAATCGATGCTGGGCTTGACCCATCAGAAATGATGACAGACGCAAGGATGGAAGACATAAACGAGAGGGCATTAGCTCAAAATTTTGAAACGTGGCCAGTATTTATGCAAATGGTTAGTTGAATGCGAGCATTAAAAATATAGAAAGGATTAGGATTATCATGGCTTTTTGCACTAATTGTGGTCAGATGCAAGCAGACGGGACAAAATTCTGCAGGTTCTGCGGGAGCCAACAACTGGGAGAACAGCTCATAGCAAGACTAAGGATGGAAGCAGAGGCTATCAGAGTTCAAACCCAACAAGTTCAAGCGCAGCAAATGCAACGGATGAATTACGGTCAGCAACAAAACCAACAAAGGCGCTGGTGATTAAATTGAAACTTCGCCAATTGGCGATGATACTCTCAAAGCTGCCACCACACCCGTGTAATAGTTTAGAACTCGAACAGTATCAAACAGAAGGTAACCTAGCAGCTACTTGGCTACATCGTATCGACGCAATTGATGGGTTTCAAGGTAAAACCGTGATTGATCTTGGGGCTGGAAATGGAATCCTGGGAAGAGGTGCACAGATACTGGGGGCGGAGGTTATCTTCGTGGAATGTGATGAAGATGCTGGTAAATTATGCCAAAATCTAGGTGAAACAATTATTGGATACCTCGGCGAGGTTAATATTCCATCCGCAGACATTGTAATCACAAACCCACCATGGGGTGTTCAAAAACGAGGAGCTGATAGAATTTTTATTGATACTGCACTGCAATGTGCACCAGTAGTTCACATTATGCATAGCGCTTTAGCAAACCACCTACCAGACGGAGAGGTCATTCTTAGCGGAAAGTTCAGGATGCCTGCGAGATATGGGCACCATACCAGCAAAATGGGTACAACCGAAATTAAATGCCTTAGAATCGTTAGATGATAGGGTTTCAAAAGCAAACAGCTTCAGCCCCATACATCCCCCTTCAATTCGCCTTGATGGTGATTTTCCAAAATATGAACGTGATAACATGGGAACAATAGTAACTCCGGGAACAGTGGTCGGTAATATCGAAACTAACACAATTGGGTCGGGAGTTGAACAAAGAAATGGGGAAATTATTGCCTTGTTAACTGGAACTCTGGTCGAGAATGATGGTGAAATAAGTGTGGAGACCCACAATGCCTTGCTCAGGGTTGAAGTTGGAGATTTAGTGATAGGAGAAGTTGTTAAACTAAATGAAAAATCCGGAGAAATAAAGATTTTGAGCGTTGAAGGTAAACCCAATCGCTCTATTATGGCTGACCAAGAATATGCTCAGTTTCACGTTACAAAAATCTGTGATCGATTTCTTCATAACACCGCTGACGGATTGAGGCGTAGAGACATTGTGAGAGCTAAAGTGATTGAATCTGGAAATGTGGTTCGCATCGACATGAGAGAGGACGACAATTGCGGAGTGTTACACTCAATTTGTCCGTCCTGTGGCGCCTTTTTCGAACCAAAAGCAAGTGGTGATTGGAACGTTATCTGTATGGTCTGTGGAGACAAAACCTTCAGAGCTCTTGCTGATGACTTTGGCGGAAAAAGCGGTATGAGCGCCCTCAACGGATCGGGCAAACGTTGGGGAGCGGAGGCTGAGGCACGGTTTGCTAAGGGAAGTTCAGGACGTGCTACATTCATCTCTGAAGACGTTAGAGAAGATGGTAGCGAACGTGTTTATTTCAAATTTGAAGGAGAAGGTGGCCAATCTGGAAGAGGACCGAAACGAAATGCTGCCCCAGGCTGCAAGTTGTTTGTTGGAGGCCTATCAAGAGACGTTGACGAAGATGATGTACGTAGCATGTTCCAAGAACATGGAAAGATCACTGATTTCGCGCTTATGAGAGATGATGATGGAAATCTCAGAGGATTCGGTTTCGTTACATATCAGAAAAAGGAAATGGCAGATAATGCAATAAAATCTCTAAATGGCAAAAACATCAAAGGACGCAGAATAGGTGTAAGAGATGCTGATGCTCCAAGGGAGGAAAAGCCACGAAAAGAAAAACCAGATGGAGCTAGGTTATATGTTGGAAATTTACCATTCAAGGCTACTGAAAAAGATCTCCAAGATCACTTCGCAGCACATTGTGATAGTGTTCATATCCATTGGGCTACTGACAAATCAGGTAGGAAAAAGGCCTTTGCCTTCGTTACTATAAAACCTAAAGAAAAAGGTGAACAGGTTGCTAAGCAACTAAATGGAACAGACCTTATGGGCAGGAACATAAGAGTCGATATGGCAAAGCCCAGTGGCTTCAAGCGAGGAGGCACAGGTGACAGCAAGGGTGGTAAAAGTGCTAAATCCGCAAGAGAACTCAGAGCTTTGGCTGAGGAAGAAGAGGATGCAAAGAAAAAGAAACGCCGCCCAAAACGGGAATGAGGTGTTAACATGACCGAGTCGGAGGAAGCCTCCTGGCTCGTTATAGATGGTTATGAGGACGAACCAGCTGCATTCGGTGTCCCACCCTATGTTGGATTCCATATTAGATACATATGTGGCGTGTTAGAACGAAAGAATATTGATTACGAATACTGCCAAATAGACTCTTTCAGAATAAAACCTCCAACCCTTGAAAATAGATTGGGAGTTATTATCTTAGCAGGAGCAGTTGTCCCTGGTAAATACTTGAGAGGAACACCAATTTCGCTTAAAGAGACTAGAGAAATAATATCTAACGTTCCTAATAAAACTCCAATATTGTGTGGCGGATGGGCAATAAGAGGTTGGAAGAATCAGGGTTGGAGTCCTCTAAGGCAAAACCTATTCTTGGCGCTAAAAGATACCGATGCAACATTATGGAATTATCTTGAAACGGGAGAATGGAGACACAATCGAAGGAATGCAGAACAGTGGACTGACTGGGCGCAAGCCGGAGCTGGCTCAAAAGCTGTCACCCAAAATCCTGATCTTAGTGGACCGCTCACATACGAGGTAGAGGTTTACCAAGGATGTGTTCGATACAAGAGGGGCTGTAAATTCTGCATTGAACCAAAAAAAGGTATACCAATTTACAGAGATCCTGAGGACATAATTAATGAAGTCTCAATCGCTCATGACATGGGAGTAAAACACGTTCGTTTAGGGGGAATGACTGATACTTACACCTACAAGGCTGAAGGGGTAGTAGAGATGGAATATCCTCGACCTGATCCGGAACCTATTGCAAAATTATTGTATGGACTTAGGGACGATGATCGACTAGAAATTCTCCATACAGACAATGGCAATCCATCAATAATAGCTGAACATCTTGAAGAATCTGAAGAAATAACAAAAACACTTGTTGAGAATCTTTCGGATGGAGCTGTCTTATCTTTTGGATTGGAGTCGGCTGACCCTGAGGTTCACAAGGCTAACTGGTTAAATTGTGATTCAAACCAGTTGAAATCAGCAATTAGACTTATCAATAAACATGGACGAATAAAGGGTGAAAGAGGTTTGCCAAAACTGCTTCCTGGCCTTAATTTTATTGCAGGACTGAAAGGAGAAACTAAAGTTACATATGACCACAACCTCCGACTCCTGAGAGAATTAAAATCAGAAGGACATATGATTCGCAGAGTCAACATCCGTCAAGTTGATGGTAAAGGATTCCAAGATGTGAACAGCAGAGATTTCAACTCCTTCAAAAATACAGTTAGAAAGGAATTTGACGAACCAATCCTAAAAGAAATCTTACCAATTGGCTCAGTGATTGACGATGTTTGGTGGGAATCGCACGACGGGAGAACTAGACTTCCAAGGCACTTGGAGAGTAAAGCAAAAGATTCTACCATCAGAGGCAAGTCTGGTATAACCTTTGGCAGGCAAATAGGAGCATACCCTATACTTGTTGGTATGAATTATCTAGCTCCTTTGGAATCATATTCGCAAATAATAGTCACGGGGCATGGTGCTCGCTCAATAACCGGTGTTGAAACAGGCCTTGACTGGCAAAAGGTTACAGAGAAACAACTAGCTGCAATACCTGGAATATCATCAAAAGGCGCTTGGAACCTAATAGGTTCTAGAGCGAAGTCACTGTCACGAAAGAAACCCCATGAATCAATTGAAGAGTGGTTTAAGTCCGCAAAGCTGCGAATACCTGATATTGTTGAAACAAGCAAAATACTTGTCTGATTCATTCGCCGACCCAGGCATATGTTCGCATGCCTTCTTCAACGCCTTGGTCTCCAACCTCAACCAATGCAAACTCATCTTGAGGTGTTATGATAGATTCTTTTGCAAGACCTTTGTGAAGGGCTTCATATTGTACTTTGTCAATTGCAATTCTACCTTCAAGCCTTTCAAACAGATTCCAACGGCTGGCTATCTCTCTCCATGTTGGTTGGACTTCTGCCTCAAAGACCTTGGCCTTTGCACCCGAACCGTATCCACATAGTCCTAATGTAACATTGTCTAGGTTTGCATTTTCCTCATAATCTGCCTCGAATGTAGACATTAACGCTAGGAAAATTGAGCCAGTGTATTGATTTCCAATCAGTGAAGATGCACGCTGACCCTTTTCTATCCTATCCTCAACGAATTGTTTGAATTCTTCTGTTTTTGATATCGATCGACGATACTTGTCCATTGCACTCTCAAACTCTGCTTCTGTTTCATAATCGTCTTCAAGTGGAACATTTCCAATTTCTGCTTCAATATCTTTCCAAGAATCTAGGTGCTGCCTGTCATGTCTAAATACGTCGGGAAACATCCTCTTTGCTTGGAAAGCATACGGCAAATGCATGATAATACGAGCCCATTGCTCTGTAAGGATAGTATCCAGTTCAGGGTCGAACCTTCCTTGTTTGGTTGATTTCTCACAAAAGTGCGTAAATGCTTGTTTGACTGCCTCTCTGTAGCACCTGTTTGAAAATTGGCCGTCGAAAACTGGCTCATCCCTATGAACTTTCACATTCTCCTCTCCGTGAGCGAATATTCCTAATCTGCGAACTGTTGATTCAGGCAGGTGCTTTATCATGGCTTCAGCCATTCCATCACGAATAGTTGCTCCTGCTTCTGTTGCAAGCTGCAATACGTGATCAATCACGCTTTGTATGGAAACTTCTCTTCGGGGTTTGAAAAAATCGTGAACCGGAGTTGTTGACACACCCCAGCGGTCTGGGATTACAACCAAACGAGGATTATGGCGAACCAATAATGCTCCACCTCCTGCACCTTGAGTATATTCTCCAGATGATTCTAGGTCATACTTTGCATTGTCAGAGAATACAACTATTCCGATTCTATTATCAGACTCTCCACCTCTAGCTACCCAATCTAGAGTGTTATGAAGAGCATCTACTGCTCCTATACAAGCAAAGGTCATATCAACTACATCACAACCTCTAAAACAGTCCTCACCGAATCTTTCACCGTATCTGTGGGTTAACATATCGACAATGTAAGTGGCTGTAGGCTTAGCGCCATCCAAAGCCGATTCTGTTCCAAGGTATATCCTTCCTATTTGTCTAGGGTTTAATCCGTTCCTGTCTATTAGCCTGCAAACTGCATTTGCTCCCATAGTAGCCGTATCTTCATGAACATCAGGTATTGCCATTGCAGCAAGTCCAAGGCCTTTGTTTAACTTGCCAAAATCAGCGCCTCGCATCTCTGCAAAATCTTCCATATCCATATACAGTCTAGGAAAATGTAACGCCATATCATCTATACCGACTTTAGTTCGCATCAGATACAAAAATTCCAGTTGTATATTTATGCATATGTATTCTATAACATTCAAGCAACGGTGTTACTGGCAACACCTACTCGGCCGAGCAGTTTTTGAGAAGTTGCTTGATAAGGACCCAATATGAGGGTAATAGATTATGCCAAAAAGCTCTCAAAAAAATGTGATTTATTTGCAAAATCTATCATTGAGGAGACCAACGTTTCTTACGCTACTAACCCGCTTAATTATGCATGGGATTATCACAAATCATACCTCACCCAATATAGTGGTCTTGGCGCAAAAACATTGCTACTGGGAATGAACCCTGGACCATATGGTATGGCTCAGTGTGGCGTGCCTTTTGGAGCGACCAATATCGCAAAGAACTTTCTCAATATTCAAGGAAACTTTGTAGATCCCTCCTCAAGACACCCAAAACGACCTGTGCTTGGACTTGAATTTGAAAGACAGGAAGTTAGTGGCACAAGGCTATGGAATCTTCTACGAGATATATGGCAAAACCCACAAGATATTCACAAGAATGTTTTTCTCGTAAATCACTGCCCTTTACTGCTCCTTGGGGATAGTGGTAGGAACATCACTCCAGATAATATAAGCGGAAAGGCTGTGAATTCACTTTTGTACGAATGTGACGAACATCTACTTAGCGTGGTTCAAGAACTACAAATTGATAGGGTGATTGGCGTGGGTAAATATGCTGAAAAAAGAGCAAATCTAGCGCTAAAAGATTTAGATGTTGAAATTACAACTTGCTGGCACCCGTCCCCTGCTTCTCCGCTGGCTAACCGGAACAATGGAGAAGATTGGCGTGTCAATGTAAAAAAAGTTCTGCTGGGAGAGAATTCATAACATAAATGTTACACGATTGACACATGGCACAGAAAAAAATGGCTTGGCCGAGACAACCAGATGACAGACAGTGGGTAAAACCGGAAGGAGATGATCCAAGGACGCTATACCAAATGCTGAAAGTAAGTCAAGAGATGTTTGGTGAGGACCTTTGCTTTGGATACATACCAAGGTATGGGGGCGAAAGAATGCATCTTAGTTACAACGAATTTGGAGATCTATCCACCTCTGTCGCAAAGGGATTGAGAGACATTGGTGTAGAAAAAGGCGACAGAGTTGCAATCATTCTCGATAACTCGGTTGAATGGGCTGCGCTTTCATATGGTGCAAACGCTATTGGAGCTGCTTACACTGCTATGTATACCCACCAAAACGGCAAAGACTGGGCATACATCTTGGATGATTCAACTCCCAAAGTAGTTGCAGTGGCAAATACAGAGGTTTTGGATAAATTGTGTGAAGCATTAGATAAAGACATGTGGCCAGAATCTGGTGTGATCCTTATCGGTGATGAACCCCCTAACGAAATGCCTCCAGAGGGTGTTGAGGTGCGCTCGTGGACCGAATTTGTAAGTGCAGGAAGAGAAGCTGATGACCTTGAGGAAATAGCCAATGATCCGAGTGCACTATCTACATTAATTTACACATCGGGAACTACTGGAAATCCAAAAGGAGTTATGCTATCAAACTGGAACACTCTATCAAATGTGCTTTGTGTTCAGGGAGTTTTCGAGTTATATCCAGGAGACAAAAACGCTGCCTTTTTACCATGGGCGCATTCTTTTGGTTCAACCTTTGACCTACACTGGATGATTAGAATGGGAGTCCACATAAATCTAATCTCTGATTTGACCAAGATTGCAGATGAGTGTATGGAAATTAAACCTGCAGCACTTTTAGCAGTTCCAAGGGTTTGGAACAAATTTTATGACAGAGTAAATAGCCAATTTGCAGAGGCAAAAGGACTCAAAAAATTATTTGTCGGTAAGGCTCAGAGAGCTGCGGAAAAAAGAATTGCAAATGCAGGAGTCGAATGTGACGCTGTAACACCTACTGGGTTTTGGGATAAGAAGTGGGACAAACTAGTTTGGTCAAAAGTTCGTGCGCGATTTGGAGGTAATATCAGGTTCTGCCTATCTGGTGCAGCTGCTCTATCTCCAGATGTTGCTGCTTTTATTCAGAAAGTCGGTTTCAATTGCTATGAAGGATACGGTCTCACCGAAACCAGTCCATTAGTCGCTGCTAATGGTTGGATGGGTAAGGGTTTGTCAAGATTGAATTGTGTTGGCATGCCTGCAAACGGAGTTCGTGTGGAAATTGACAAGAGCGCTTGGGATGACCCAGATAGACCTGACGAAGGCGAGGTAATTGTTTACGGCCCTAACGTTATGCAAGGCTACTGGAACTTGCCAGAGGCAACCGCAGAGGTCATGACAGAAGATGGAGGCTTTAGAACGGGTGACCTTGGAAAAATGGTAGATGGATATCTCTCAATCACGGGACGCGTCAAAAGCCAATTTAAGTTGGAGAATGGAAAATACGTCTCTCCAGCTCCATTAGAGGAGCATCTAAAGTTGAGCCCACTCGTAGAACAGGCTGTCCTAGATGGAAGGAACATGAAAAACACATTCCTGATAATTCATCCTGCACTTGATGCTCTCAGAGCTGCTGCTTCGTCCCAAGGAATCGCAGTCCCTAGCGATAATGCTGAAATGTGCAAGGATCAAGCAGTCAAAGACTGGTTCTTATCGGATCTAAAAGAAAACAACATGACATCTCCAAAATGGAAGGGTTATGAGGTAGCCAGGAATCTTATTCTCGACCCAGTAGAGTGGAGTGTAGACAACGACATGATGACCCCTTCCATGAAGGTCAAGTTGCGAAACCTGCTAAGCCATCATGATGATGCAATAAATTCTCTATAATCCATTTTTTG
>CETL01145774.1_pt1 | contig 13326 bp, 12 predicted proteins | sample 356371 | NCBI WGS metagenome assembly CETL01 (sample SAMEA2622518, study PRJEB7988) | marine metagenome | biome: marine biome (ENVO:00000447); feature: surface water layer (ENVO:00002042); material: "saline water (ENVO:00002010), including plankton (ENVO:xxxxxxxx)" | depth 5 m | reverse complement strand
ATAACTCTACTCTAAGCTAGTGTCAACTTGTAAATTATTAAAAAAATATGAGATTTATGTTAATTTAATTATGTATAGATAAGGAGGAAAAATTGACAGAACAAGTTAAGGGTGAACCCTACAAGAGAATAACATGCTTAGATGCACACAAATTTTATGGTGATAAAAATAGCCATTTTATTGATGTAAGAAATGATGATGAATATAAAAGTGGGCATATACCTGGAAGCATTCATATACCTGTAGATAAATTTCTTCAATCAATTGACCAATTGCCGAAAGACGGAAATTTATATTTTATTTGTGCTGCAGGGGCTAGGAGCGGATTGGCATGTGAATTTTCAGCTTCCTTTTCTATAGAAGAAAGTAGGTTATTTAATGTTTATGAAGGAATGCCAACCTGGATAAATAACGGATTGCCAGTGGAAAAAGGAAAATAAATGAAACTAAAGGTAATTGGGGTATTAGCCTACGACTCTATATCTTCTGAGTATGGCAAAAAAGATAATTTATTTGGCGGATCAGCTACACATTTTGCAATTTCAGCTTCTTATTTAAATAGCAAAGTCCATATTACTGGCGCTATTGGAAAAGATTTTGATTCTAAAGATATAAATACTCTTTCATTAAAAGGAATTAATGTAGACGGCATTGAGAAATTAAATGAAAACACTTTTAAATGGGAAGGGAAGTACGAATATGACTCACCCAACGATGCTATAACTATTACAAACAGTATAATTAAAGGCGAAAATAACGTTTTAAATACATACAAACCTCAATTATTTAGTAAAAATGAAAATAACGACGATAAATATTTTCTTTTTTTAGCTAATGGAGACCCTGAACATCAATTGAATTTAATTAATCAAACTAATGGTCAGTCAAATTTTATTGGATTAGATACTATGGATTTTTGGATAAATAACAAGCCTAACGATGTTAAAAAATTACTTCCCTTGATCGACATATTAATTATTAATGAAAACGAAGCTAAACTGATTTGCAAAGATAATAATTTAAAAAAATGCATCAACAAACTAAACTCTTTTGGAGTAGAAAGAATTATAATTAAACTGGGAAATTATGGGATGATTTATTCTTATAAAGATGAAACATTTTTTCTTCCTGCTTTACTTTTAGATAAAGTAGTTGATCCTACTGGAGCAGGTGATAGTTTTGCTGGTGGATTTATGGGATACTTATCTAATGTAAACGCATCAAGCGAAATTGAATATAAAAATGCATGCGCTTACGGAACAGTTATGGCATCGTTTTGCGTAGAAGATTTTGGCGTAAACAAAACAATTAATCTCCATGAGAAAGAAATAATGAAAAGAAAAGAACTTCTTTTTAATCAAATAAATTTATAAGGAAAATTCATGAACAATAAAATTAAGTGTGACATAAAAGACATAAACATGGCTAAAGAAGGAGCATTGAGGGCAGAATGGGCATCAAAAGAGATGCCTGTATTACATTCTATTAAAAAGAGATTTATTAATGAAAAACCGCTAGATGGAATTAAGATTTCTGGATGTCTCCATATAACTGCAGAAACAGCTAATTTAGTTGAAACATTATCTGCTGGTGGCGCAGAAGTAAATATGTGTGCTTCCAATCCATTATCAACCCAAGATGATATAGCCGCTTATCTTGTTAGTCAGGGGATATCTGTATATGCAATTAATGGAGAAGATGACGATACTTACGATAGTCATTTAGAAGCAGTTTTATCTGAGAAACCTAACCTTACAATTGATGATGGAGCGGATTTAGTAGCAAAATTGCACGGTGAAAATCATCCTGGATTAGAAAATATTATTGGGAGCATGGAAGAAACAACCACAGGAATAATTAGATTAAAAGCTCTTTCCGCTGAAGGAAAATTAAAGTTCCCTGTAATAGCAGTCAACGATTCTGACACTAAACATATGTTTGATAATAGATACGGAACAGGACAGAGTACTCTTGATGGGATAATCAGGGCAACAAATATTCTTCTTGCTGGAAAAACAATTGTCATTATTGGATATGGTTGGTGTGGAAGAGGTCTTGCATCAAGAGCTCAAGGAATGGGAGCAAGAACAGTAGTATGTGAGGTTGATTCCGTAAAAGCTTTAGAAGCAATAATGGATAATCATGAAGTTATGCCCATGGAAGATGCTAGTAAAATAGGAGATATATTTGTCACAGTTACTGGCGGATTACATGCTGTGGACAAAGAACATTTTGAACTAATGAAAGATGGCGCAATTGTTGCAAACTCTGGTCATTTCAATGTTGAATTAAATCTAGAAGCTTTAGAGAGCATGACCGAAAATAGAAGAAGAGTAAGAGAAAATGTTGAGGAATACACTCTTGAAACAGGAAAGCATGTTATCGTTTTAGGCGAAGGAAGGTTAGTTAATTTAGCTGCTGCAGAAGGTCATCCTCCTAGCGTAATGGATATGAGTTTTGCAAATCAAGCCCTTGCAAGTGAATATATCGTCAAAAATCACTCTAAATTTAAAAACGAAGTTTACACACTACCAAAGACAGTTGATCAAGAAATAGCAGCTTTAAAAATTAAATCATTTGGAAAAAACTTTGACAAACTTAAAACAAAGCAGGAAAAATATTTAAATAGCTGGGAACTTGGAACAGGTTCTTCTCAGGAGGGCTTAGAATGAACGGGTATTTATTAACTTCAGAATCTGTAACTGAAGGCCATCCAGATAAATTATGTGATCAGGTTTCAGATGCAATTCTTGATAAAATAATGGAACAAGATCCTTTTGCTCGAGTTGCATGTGAAACTGCAACAACAACTAATCTTGTTGTATTGTTAGGAGAAATAACAACTTCTGCAAGAGTTGATTATGAGAAGATTACAAGAGAAACCATTTTATCTATTGGTTACAATAATGACGAATTGGGTCTTGATGGAAATAATTGCGAAGTTAAAATAGCACTCGGAACTCAAAGTTCTGATATTAAAGCAGGAGTAGATAATTCTTTAGAATCAAGAGAAGGTGGCAATGAAAAGATTGGAGCCGGAGACCAAGGAATGATGATTGGTTATGCTTCAAATGAAAGTGACGATTATATGCCCCTCCCGATTTCAATATCTCACTCATTAACCAAAAAAATGGCAGAACTAAGAAAAAATGGGAATTTAGAATGGATTAGACCAGATGGCAAGAGTCAAATTACATTTGAATACAATTCGAATGGAGAGCCTGTAAAAATAAATACTGTTGTTATTAGTACTCAGCATAGCCCAGATATTTCACAATTAGAAATCAGAAATGAATTAATGAAAACTGTTTGCAAAGAATCCATCCCAGAAAAATACTTAGATTCTGATACAAAGTATATTATTAACCCTTCGGGTCAATTTGTAATAGGTGGCCCTCATGGTGATGCAGGGCTCACTGGAAGAAAGATTATTGTAGATACTTATGGGGGAAGTTGCCGGCATGGTGGTGGAGCTTTTTCTGGTAAAGACTGTACAAAGGTTGACAGGACAGGAGCATATGCAGCTAGATGGGTAGCAAAAAATTGTGTTGCTGCTGGATTAGCTGAAAGAATGGAAGTTCAATTGTCATATGCTATTGGTGTTTCAGAACCAATTTCAATTATGGTAGATTCTCATGGAACAAATAAAATTTCTGAAAATGAAATTGTAAATAAAATAAAAGTGAATTTTGATTTAAGTCCATCTGGCATTATTGACTCTCTTGATTTGAGAAGGCCTATTTACAAACAGACTGCAGCATATGGTCATTTCGGGAGAAATGATATAAATCTTCCTTGGGAAGAGTTAAATATGATTGAAAAACTCCAATAATGGTTCAAAATGTTTCAAAACCCAATTTCGGAACAGATGGGTGGAGAGGCATTATTGGCAAAGATTTTAATTCTAAAAATTGTTTTTTAGTTGCTCATTCATTATTTAAACTCTCAGCAAACATAAAAAAAGTAATTATTGGGTATGACACAAGGCAATTGTCAAAAGAGATATCTCATAAAATTTGCAACTTCTACACCTCGAAAGGAATAAAAGTATTCTTAAGTGAATGCCCAATTCCTACCCCAGTAGTAAGCTTTTCTGTAAAAAGTAAAAATGCTGATTTTGGAATAATCATAACAGCAAGTCATAATTCAAAAATATGGAATGGTATCAAAATTAAAAATAAATATGGACAATCTATTAGCAATTCAGAAGCAAATAAGCTTACAGAAATTATTTCAAACCAAAATTTAAATGAGTTGGATTTCAATACTTTTGAGTCAGAATATTCAATTGAAAAAAATAAAACTGATTTATTAACTGATTACATAAAATCACTAAGAAAAATTGTAGACATTAAAAAAATTCAAAAATCAAATTTAAATATAATTATTGATTGTATGTTTGGTACATCTAATTCAATTTTAGAGAGAGTTCTAGGAAATGGTGATTTTAGAATTGAGGAAATTAACAATTCACAAAACTCTTCATTCCCTGGCATCAAACAGCCAGAACCTATAGAAGAAAACCTTGGAAATTTAAAAAATAAAGTATTTGAGTTAAATGGGGACATTGGATTCGCATTTGATGCAGACTCTGACAGAGTTGGATTAATAGATAACGAATCAAATTACATTGAGGCGCCATACACTTTTTGTTTAATTGCTGACCATGTTTTACAAAACAAGAAAAAAAATAGAAATATTTCTACGACTATTTCAATGACTTCGATGATAGATGAAATATCAAAAAGGAATAAAGTTGAATGCTTTAGAACAAAGATAGGATTTAAATATGTTGCACCCAACATGAAAGTTAACAATTCTATTTTGGGTGGCGAAGAAAGTGGTGGGTATTCGTACTCAAATCATTTACTGGAAAGAGACGGAATTGCTAGCGCACTACTCTTACTTGAATATTTAATCTACAAAAAGTCTTCATCTTCAAATTTTGTTAAAGATTTAAGATTAAAATATGGAAATTTTTTTTATAAACGTTTAGATCTTAAATTAGAAAAAAATATCCATAAAAAATTAAATCAATTTATTTCAAATTACAATTCAGAAGAAATTATTGGAAAAAGGATAATAAATATTAATAGAGAAGATGGTATTAAAATTAGACTTGAAAATAATGAATGGATATTAGTCAGGCTTTCAGGCACTGAGCCTATCGCAAGAATATATGCTGAATCATATAAACAAGCATCTGCTAATTTATTAATTTCTAAATTTAAAGAATTATTTATTAAGTGAAATTAATGAAAATTAATATTCAAGAAAATGATTTTTTAAAGGTTTTTTTAATCAAAGATTATTCACTATTATGGTTTTCCAGCTTTACAAGCATGCTATCAATGCAGATAAGAATTATTGCAACAGGATTTATACTTTATGATATAACTAAATCTGGCTTAAGCTTAGGTTTGCTTGGAATAATACAGTTATTTTTTCAGCTTCCGTCAATTTTGTATGGTGGTGTTCTTGCAGATTTTTTTAAAAGGACGACAATAATTATAATTTCTCAATTTTTTGGTACATTTGTTATCTTTATACTTTTTTATCTAACTGTTTTAGGTTTGATAAATGAATGGCATATTTACATTGCAACAGCATTGCTTTCAGTTAATTCTACAATAGGAGGTCCTGCTAGGTCTGCATTGACTGCAAATCTGGTTCCAAAAAAATTATTAATTAATGCAGTTGCTGCAAATACAGCAACTATGCAAATTGGTAGCGTTGCTGCACCAATTCTTTTTGGGATATTAACAGTTTCTTTTGGTACTTCTTATCCACTACTAATCGGAAGTATTTCAGCTTTAATTTCTGCTATTTCATGTATTTTTATCAATAATAATTACTATACTAAAAATGTAAATAAAATGAGTCCGATAAAAAATATTATTGAAGGATTTGTTTACGTAAAAGAGCACCCCATTCTTCCTGGGCTGTATTTATTAGACATAGGTGTAACTGTTGTAAGCTTTTACAGACAAATTATGCCATTAATTGCTGACAGACTTTTTAAAGGTGGTGCTGCAATAATTTCATTGCTAACTGCATTTAATTCTGTTGGTGCAATTACAGGTTCATTTTTGGTGGTATTTTTATCTAAAATTAAGTCAAAAGGGGTATTGGTGCTGGGGGCGACTTTTATTTATGGCTTATTACTAATTATTTTTGGTTTATCTACATCATTAATTTTTGGAATAATTATAATAACCTTTTTGGGAGCGACTGATGCTGTGGGAATGACTGTAAGGCAGGCAATAGTGCAGCTCACTTCCCCAGACCATTTAAGAGGAAGGGCTGTAAGTTTACATTCTGTTGCAGCAATGACTGCTAATAATATAGGGCATTTTGAAATTGGTGTTGCTTCAGAACTGATTGGAACAAGAAATGCATTGATCTTAGGTGGTGTTATTTCTTGTATAGTTGTTTTAATTATATGGAAACTTTTCAAAGGTGTTGGAACTTATAAATTAGATGTATAATTTTTAAATGTCTGAAAAAATAGTTGTAGAGAAATTGACTAAGTACTACGGACCTTTTAAGGCCCTCTCAAATGTATCTTTTAATGTTAACCAAGGTGAAGTTTTTGGATTAATTGGCCCAAATGGAGCTGGCAAGAGTACGACGATGCGAAGTATGCTTAATTTTATTTTTCCATCAAATGGAAGTATAACAATTAATGGACTTGATTCTAAAAGAGATTATTTAAAAATACGGTCATTTATAGGATATTTACCTGGTGAATTTACAACTTATGAGAATATGACTGGCCAAGAATATTTAAAACATATCTTGCATCTAAGAAAAATACCGAAAAATGAAAATTATGTAAAAAAGTTAGCAAGAAGGTTTGACTTAGATTTAACTAAAAAAGCAAAAAACTTATCTAAAGGAAATAAACAGAAAATTGGTATAATTCAAGCGTTTTGTCATGACCCTGAAATACTCATACTTGATGAGCCCACTAGCGGACTTGATCCTTTGAAGCAACAAGTTTTTGACGATTTAATACTTGAATATAAAGAAAAAGGGAAAACAATATTTATATCTTCGCATGTCCTTCCTGAGGTAGAAATGCTGTGCGATAGAGTTGCAATTATAAAAGATGGGAAAATAGTTGCAGAAAATACTATGTCAAAATTGAAATCAATGGCTATGAACAGATTTGAAGTAATTTTTAAAAGCGAAATTAAAGAAAAAAGTTTCGGAAAATCAATTGGAGTTAAAAATATTATAAAGTCAGGTGATAAATATACTTTTGATATTAAAGGAGATGTAAATAAATTTATTAAAAAAATTACTGAAAATAAAGTTTCATCTTTCAAAAGTATAGAGCCAGACTTAGAAGAAATATTTTTATCTTTTTATAAAAAAGGGAAAAAAAATGTTTAGTAGCATTTTCTTAAAATCATTATGGGATTTTAGAAAAGCATCTATTTATTGGTTTATATCAATCTTCTTGTTAGCTCTTTATATAATCTTTGTTCTTTCTTCAATTGAATTAAATGCATTCCAATCAATAATTGATAGCTTTCCAAAGGCCCTAACCCAATTTATTGCTGGAGAGTCAGGAATTGATTTTGGAAGCATTGAAGGTTTTTTGAATGCTCAAATCTTCACAATAATGGCACCAATTTTTGCAATATCTGTTGCAGTAAATTCTGGCGGGAAATCAACTGCTAATGAAGAAACTAATCAAAGTCTTGATATTATTCTTTCTACACCAATAACAAGGGAAGGATTCTTAATACAAAAAATTTCTTCAATGATAATAAAAACATTATTTATTTCATTAGCTCATTGGTTATCGTACTTTTTAATTTGCAAGTTTTTTTCAGAAAATCTATCTTCTGAAGGATTATTCGCTATATGTTTAAATCTCTTTTTAATGGGGATCTCTTTTGGAATGATAGCTGTTTATATAGGTACATTAAACGGCAGCTCTACTAACGCAATTGCTTTTGCAGGTGGCCTAGCTTTAGTTTCTTATCTTATTGCTAATATAGCCCCTCTTGTAGATTCATTAGATTCGACAAAGTATTTTTCATTATTTTACTATTATAAAAGTAGTGATCCATTGAAATTTGGAATTCATAATTGGCATTGGGCGCCTTTTGTTTCAACAACATTATTTTTCTTTGTGATGTCGATTATCCAATTCAGAAAAAGAAACCTTAGGTAATTATTCATTTCTTAGTGCTAATATTGGATCAAGTTTAGATGCCCTATAAGCTGGATATACACCACTAATTAACCCTATAATAAATGAAACTGCAAAAGCAATAACTATACTCCAAGGTTGAATAACTGTTCTGACGGTAAAATCATCAAATTGTATCTGGCCATCTAATGTTACAGATATAAATGAACCAATTATAATTCCTATTATTCCACCTAATGAGCTCAAAGTTAATGCCTCCCAAACAAATTGCTTAATGATATCAGCCTTTGTAGCTCCTACTGCTCTTCTAATTCCAATTTCTCTAGTTCTTTCTGTGACTGAAACAAGCATGATATTCATTACACCAATACCTCCAACTGCAAGTGATATTCCAGCTATCCCACCAAGAAGCAATGACAATATATTTGCAATATCAGATGCAGCTCCAATCAAATCTTTTTGACTTTCAATGATGAAATCTGGTTTTGAAACATTATGCCTTGCAAGCAAAATATTACTTATTTCCTCTTTAATCATAGATTCGTCAACATTATCGGAGGTCTGAATTATTATATTGTTGACGTTAGTTTCTCCAGTTGGGTTTTTTATAAAACTTATCCTTGCTTGCAAAGTAGAAACAGGAATGAATACTGCATTATCTTCATCGACTCCAACTCCTGCACCTTTTTCAGAAAGAACTCCGATAACTCTAAAGTTAAATAATATTCTTCCTCCGGCTATTGAGATTCTTACATTTTTTCCTACAGGCGATTCATCTGGAAAAAGCTGATTAGAAATATTATTACCTAAAACAATGTTAAGTGATTTTTTATCTACATCATCAGTATCTATAAATCTGCCATCTGACAAGGTCAGTGATCTAATTTCCGAATAAGTATATTCTGTACCCACCACTTGTACTCCAATATTATTTGATGGAGTAATTGCTTGAGCAGTAAAATCTATCATAGAAGTTAATCTTTCTAAACCTAAAATTTTAGAATCCATTATTGCTTCGCCATCTTCTCTTGTTAGAGTAATAGCTGTTCCTGCAGCACCCTTTTGACCATCTTCTTCTGATGAGCCTGGCTCAATAAATATTAAATTTGTACCCAAAGCACTTAATTCATCTATGACTCCTTTCACTGCACCCTGGCCAATTGACATTAATATAATTACCGAACTAACACCGATTATAATTCCAAGAGTAGTAAGAAGGCTTCTAAGAGTATTTGAAAGAATTGCTCTAAATGACATTATTACAAGATCGAAAATACTCATTTATTTTTTTTATCCTTAATTATTTTTCCATCACTAATGGATATTGTTCTATCAGTATAGTCAGCAATTCCTGACTCATGTGTAACTATTATTACTGTTATATCTTCCTTTTTAACAAGATTTTTTAGTGTTCCCATGACTTCTTTTCCAGTAGCAATATCAAGCGCACCAGTCGGTTCATCAGCTAGAACAACTTTAGGTTCAACTACAAGTGATCTTGCAATAGAAACTCGCTGTTGCTGACCTCCACTCAATTGATTTGGTTTAAAATCTACTCTTTCAATTAATCCAACCATATCGAGTGCCTTTAGAGCCTTTTCTTTTCTGTTTTCAACATTTTGATAAATTAATGGCAGTTCTACTTGTTCAACTGCAGTAAGCCTGGGTAATAAATTATAACTTTGAAAAACAAACCCAAATAATCTTCCTCTAAGAATAGACCTTTGATCATCATTAAGAGAAGCAATATTATTATCGTATATGTTGTATTCACCTGATGTCGGATTATCTAGGCAACCAAGTATGTTCATCAGTGTCGTTTTTCCAGAACCTGATTGACCCATAATAGATATAAACTCACCTTTGTCAATATTTAAGTTTACAGATTTAAGAGCATGAACTTTTTCAGCTTCAGTTTCATATACTTTATTTACATTTTTTAGCCTGATCATTGATCACCAGCATTATTTCTAAAACCAGAACTTTTTGGCTGAGTTGGAGGCCCTTGTCTTTTAACTTCATCTTCTTTAAAGTTATCCATCATTTTATCTTTTTCTGACATTTCATATTTTAAAATTACAACTTCACCTTCCTTTAAGCCACTTAAAATTGAGGTTCTTTCTCCATCAGTCTCACCTAATTTAACAATAACTTCTTCTTCGATTTCTCCAGATGACTTAATTACGTATGCATCACGTCCTTTCCTCTTAATAGCTTTTGAAGGGATTAAAATTAAATCTTCTTTCAAATCTTTAATTAAAATAACATTACCTCCCATACCAGCAACAGGAAGTTTAGATGGCGAGAATTGTTCAATAAGATTAAAAATTGCTTCTGGACTTGCAATTCTGTTTGCAAGAGAATTGTCTAGACAGCCAGACATTCTAATCTTTTCGATGGTTTCAGTTGAAAAATCGTTAATTTCAAAATCTTCTCCGAGTTTATCTTGTAAACAACCTAAGTCAACTTCAGTTGGATCAATTTCTGGAATTGGGACTGAATTATTTGACTGATTTAATGAGTTTGATGGCAAAAAAGTTGAAAGTGCAGACGCCCCAGATATGCCAGATGCATATTTGGCTAATTCGGGTAGTGCTGAAGCAATTTCTCTTGTTGTTAAAATATCTGCCTTTACTGGATAAGAAACTATTCCTTGATTAATATTTGGAATGATACTTAAGTTTGTTACTTTAACTATATAAGGCTGATCAGGGATTGAATCAAATATAGCTAGCCCCAATAATCCCTCTTTAATTCCATCCAAATCTGATTCAGATATTGATAAGTCAACAGATATTGAAGTTATGTCACTTACTATTCCGACTAAAGTTCCGGCATTTACCTTGTCTCCCACAGAAACATTTAATTGGCCAATTACTCCATCTCTTGGAGACTTTATTTGAAGTGCATCAACTATTTTTTGATTTTCCTGAACTGTTAATTCAGCAGAATATACACTCTCTTTCTGTCTTAAAATTTGAAATTCTGAAGAACCATTTAAAATATCTTTTTGGTTCTGTAGAGCTGTCTCAAGCGCAATTTGAGAAGTTGCTAATGATGCTTCTGCAACAAGCACAGCTGTTTTGGCTTGATTAATATCATTTTGAGAAGGAGAAATAATTTCATCTAAACTTATTTCTGCATTTTCTAATGTTTTTAAAGAATTTGAATAATTTGAATTAGCCAATAGTAATGCTTTAGTTGTTGTTACTCTTATAGATGTAGGGTCATTTTCTGATTTTAAATCATCCAATAAATTAGTTACATTTAACTCACTTAATGGAAGATCGTTTGAAGTACAGACCGGTGCCTTCTGATCCTCAAACTGGGGATCAGTAAGTCTTGTTTCACAATATATTTTTTGAGCGTCTAATAACTCAACGTAAGCATTGTCAATAGAGTTTTTTGCATTAATCACTGAAGATTGAGCGGAACTTAAAGTTAAATCTAATGGGGTAAGCAAATTTTCAAGATTAATTTCTGCATTTTGTAGTTGTTGTTTCGAAATTTCAAGTTGTTGTTCTGCACTTTTAACTGATTGATTAGCGGTTAATTTCTCAGATTCAGTTGGACTGTTTTCAAGTTCTTCCAAGGTCAATTTTGTTTGTGATAGGTTTGATTTCGCAATTTCAAGATTTCTAATTGCAGCCTCATCATCAAACGAAATAATAATATCATCTTTTCTTACGTCATCACCAACTTCGAAATATACACTCGTAACTTCTGCTGATGAATTAGCATATAAGTTTGAAAGAGATCCTTCTTTAGCAGTACCTGAAGAAGTAAGAGTAGTTGCCATATTTCCTTTTTCTACAACAACGTATTCGTTTTTATATTCAATTTCATTTATTTCATCACCAAATAAGTTAAAAAAATCAAAATATAAAATCGCACCTACAATGAGAACTGTAGAAATTGAAAATAATGGTAATACAGGAAACTTTTTTTTCTTAGCACTTAAAATTTGCTCAATTTGATTCATTTCTTGTTTTTTTGCCATTAAATTGATCCTCCACATGCATAAAAAAATTTAACTATTTATGTAGTATTTTATCATTCATGTAATTTAAAATGTAATAATTAAATATAAAAATTTGAACAAATAATTTAATATTAAAATTAGTCACTAGTCTAAATTATGAAATTAAAAGAATCAGCTTTAAAACAAATCTATGATTTTAAGTCTCCATTAATTTTAAGAAGTGTGTTTGATTTATTGGCTAGGTCGACTAAAAAATTTGCAAGAGATGATGGTGGCTACTTAGCTGCAGGTATGTCTTATTACATATTTTTTTCTGTATTCCCATTCCTTTTGGGACTTCTAGCCTTTTTAGGAATTTTTTTTGGAAGTGAAAAAGCTACAGAAAACGTAAAAGATGTACTTGAAAGGCAATTGCCTGGAATAGCTGATAGCCCAATAATTTATGATAATTTACAGTCTATAGATTTTAACAAAGGGCTTGTAGGGGCATTAGCTGTTGTAGGATTACTGTGGACAGGAAGTGCGGTCTTTGGATCATTGACAAGAATGATGAATAAGATTTGGAACTTAGAAGACAATAGAAGTTTTTATAGTAGGAAAGGCACCGATATGATTTTTACAATTTTAATTGGCCTAGTATTAAGCACAAATACATTTATCAACACAATTTATGTACAGCTTGGGCAATATTTTGGCTTAGCTGGCGCAGGTTCAGATGAAGTCAATTGGTTAGAAAATATGTGGGACTTCGTCACAATAAATATTTTGCCTCCACTTTTAAGCATAGGTATATTTACATTTATTTATAATGTTGTTCCACAGAAAAAAATTATTTTTACAAGAACACTCCCTGCAGCAATTATTGGGGCAATAATATTTGAATTTACTAAATCTCTATTCGTTTATTACATTCAGACTTACGGAAATTTTGATATGGTTTATGGAAGTATCTCAGCTGTTATTATTCTTCTCTTGTTTGCATACGTTTCGTCGATAATAGTTGTATATTTTGCTGAAATTCATAATGTATTCTCAACCATGAAGGATGAAGGAAGGTTTTTGATCAAAAAAGAATTAATTTTAATTAAAGGTGGCTTGAAACCTATCAAAAATTAAACTTATTTTGGTTCTATGGTGCCGAGGGCGAGAGTCGAACTCGCACGCCCTAAGGCAAAGG
>CETL01129880.1_pt1 | contig 13348 bp, 16 predicted proteins | sample 356371 | NCBI WGS metagenome assembly CETL01 (sample SAMEA2622518, study PRJEB7988) | marine metagenome | biome: marine biome (ENVO:00000447); feature: surface water layer (ENVO:00002042); material: "saline water (ENVO:00002010), including plankton (ENVO:xxxxxxxx)" | depth 5 m | reverse complement strand
GGTGGTTTTGGAATTTCTTATCAAAAAGGGGACAAAAAAATAAATTTAAGTAATTATTCAAATCAAGTGAACAAATTTAGAAAAAAATTTAAATGTAAGATAATTTTTGAGCCTGGTAGAGCAATAGTTGGGGATACAGGAATATTGGTTTCAAAAATACAGTATCTCAAAGAGAACAAAAATAAGATATTTGTTATAATCGATGCTGGTATGAATGATTTCATAAGGCCTGCATTGTATGGTGCTGTACATGAAATCACGCCAATACTTAAAAATAGAAAAAAAAATAACAAGGCTGTAGAGTTTGTGGGTCCAATATGCGAATCCTCTTGCAAATTTATAAAATATAAAAAATATCAAAAACTTAAGGAGGGTGAATTTATAGCAATATTAAATGTTGGTGCTTATGGATCAACACTTTCATCTAATTATAATACAAAACCTTTAATTGCTGAAATTATCACAGATAGAAATAATTTTAAGATTATTAGAAAAAGACAAAACTTGTTGGATATTGTTTAAATTAAATGCAATTATTTAAATCATTGATATTTAATATTCTTCTTTATTTATTTATAATAATCATCTTAATCATCGCCTTACCAACTTTAATATTGCCAAATAAATTTACCCTTTTTTTTGGGAAGTTTTTGGCTTATGGAATAATTTTTTTATTAAAGCTAGTATTAAATTGCAAAGTTATAATAAGCGGTAAAGAAAATTTAATGAAAAATAAAAAATATTTTATAGCATCTGCGCATCAATCAATGTTTGAAACTTTTGTTTTACAAGCTCCAATTAATTTCCCTATTTTCATATTAAAAAAAGAGTTGTTAAAAATTCCTATTTTTGGGTGGTATTTAAAAAAAATAAATTCTATCGGTATAATTAGAGAGACAACAACAAAAGAGAATTTAAATTTTTTTGACAAGGTAAAAAAGATTATTGAAGAGAAGGACAGGCCACTTTTAATTTTTCCTCAAGGTACAAGAACTAAATTTGGAGATAAACCACCATTTAAAAAGGGGATAGGAAAAATTTATGAGACTTTAAATATTGCTTGTGTACCAGTTGCATTAAATTCTGGTAAAGTCTGGCCGAAAAATAGTTTTACTAAATTCTCGGGAGATATTCATATCAAATTTTTAGAACCAATCGAACCAGGTATGGAAAAATCAGATTTTATAAAATTAATAGAAAATAAAATTTACTCTGAAACAGAAAAGCTTATTTAATTTTTTTTCGTCCGAAGTCAGGCTTATCAATATCTTGCCCCTCATCAATTATTGCTTTTCTAACCTTTTTTGTAGACTCAAAGATTTTAAAAAGTTCTTCACCTTTTTTTTGTTTAATCAGTCCTTTGAATTTTTCAATATTCTCTGAAAATTGATTTAAAATTTCGATGATATTTTCACTATTATCAATAAATATATCTCTCCACATTAATGGATCTGAAGACGCTATTCTCGTAAAATCTCTAAGACCTCCAGCACTATATTTTATTACTTCATCTCTCACTCTTTGATCAGAGCCAAGAGAAGTCCTTACTATATTATATGCAATAGCATGTGGTAAATGGCTAGTTAGTGATAAGATTTTATCGTGTTCGTCAAAGCTCATAATTTTTGTATTACTACCTAAAGTTTTCCAAAATTTTTCTAAAATTTTTACATGGCTTTTTTTTGCATTTTTTGAGGGGCAAATGATGTTCCATCTATTTTGAAATAGATCAGCAAATCCCGATGCAGGTCCACTTTCTTCGGTGCCAGCAATAGGATGAGATGCAATCCAGGAAACATTTTTTAAATTAGACTCTTCAATAATCTTATTCACAATTCTCTTAACTGAACCAGTGTCTGTTAAAATTGAATTTTCATTAAAATCATTTTTGATTTTAGAAATTATTTCTTTATAAGCGCTAAGAGGTGAAGAAATTATTGTTAATTCAGAGTTTTTTACTGCAATTTTAATATCATCTGTCGCATAATCTGTGAGTTTTTGGTTTTTCAAGAATCTTAAGACTTCATTAGACTTGTCGTATACAGAGACTATTTGAGACAACTTTTTATTATTTGCTGCTCTTAAAATAGATGAACCTATTAAACCACAACCAATAATACAAATCTTTTTAAACATTTAAAGCTCTCTCGATCTCAGATATAAATTTTTTATTTTCTTTTGAATTGCCAATTGTAACCCTCAAAGAATTTTTAATTTTGTAAACATCCATCTTTCTAACTAAAATTCCTGATTTAGCTAATTTGATAAAAATTTGTTTTGAACTTTTTTTTACTTTATCAAAATTTATTAACATGAAGTTTGCATGACCAAAGTTTGTTTCAATGTTTAATTTTTTAAAGGAATTAAAGAATATTTTTCTCCATTTTTTTATATGATTAATTTCTTGATTTAACCATTTAACATCTTTAATTGACTCAGTAGCGGCAAATAAAGCCGCCCTATTCACGTTAAAAGGTGGTTTCAATTGACTTATTGATTTTATTAAATTCTTTGGGCCGTAACCCCAGCCAACTCTAAGACCTGCTAAGCCATAAATCTTTGAGAATGTTCTAGTTACAATTACATTTTTTGATTTAGAGAACAGTCTTAAACCTGAAGCATAATTTTTATTATTGACATATTCAAAGTACGCATCATCTACTACAAGCAAAATATTGTTTCGCAATTTTTTTCTTAATTTCATCAAATCTTTTTTTTCAAGAAATGTTCCAGTTGGATTGTTAGGATTAGCTAAAAAAACAATTTTAGTTTTTCTTGTTACTTTTGATAATATATTCTCTATGGAAATCTTATAATTTTTTTCTTTGGCGTATACGATCTTAGCACCACAAATCTTACTGTAAATTCTATAAATTATAAAACTATACTCAGGAATTATTACCTCATCATTTTTTGACAAAAAAGCTTTGCAAATCAATTCTAAAACTTGATCAGATCCAGATCCTAAAATGATTCTATTAAAATCTAAATTAAATTTTTTTGCTAGTATTTTTCTTAAAAATATACCATCTGAGTCTGGATACCTTCTTAGATTATTAGAAATACTCAAAAAAGCTTTTATAGCTTTAGGGCTTGGTCCTAAAGCTGACTCATTGGCAGATAATTTTATTTTAGCTGCTTTTTGTTTAAACAAACTTAAACCGGCAACATATTTGTCCGCATTAATTCTTTTTGGTTTAGGTAAACTCATAAATATTATAGTTTCATATATAAAATGTATTGTAAATTCTAAGGTTCATTACATATGAATTTGACAAGTTTAAGACTATTTAGTACTAATTCATAGCGCCGATTTAACCAAATTGCGGGCGCAAAATAAATATAGCTAAATAGGGTTTAGCCCAGTTTAGCTGGGCTTTTTTTTTGTATGAATGAAAAAATTGATAATATAAAGAAACTTGTAGTAAATAAACCGCTAAAGCTTGATTGTGGAAAAACTATAAATAATTATCCTTTAGCATATGCTACGTATGGTAGACTAAATCATAACAAATCAAATGCAATTTTAATTTTTCACGCATTATCTGGTGATCAATTTGCAAGCGGAGTCAATCCCATTACAAAAAGAGATGGATGGTGGTCCACAGCTGTTGGTCCAGGTAAAGCAATTGATACAGAAAAATTTTTTGTAATTTGTGCTAATGTTTTAGGAGGATGTATGGGATCTTTTGGGCCAAATTCTTTAAATGATAATTCGCAAAAACCCTTCTCTACTAATTTTCCAGTAATAACAATTAATGATATGGTAAATGCTCAATATAATCTATTAGATCATTTTAAAATCGAGGAACTATTTTGTGTAATTGGGGGCTCGATGGGTGGAATGCAGGTATTACAATTTGTATCAAATTTTCCTAAAAAAACTAAAACTGCAATTCCTATCGCTTGCACAGCTAGCCACTCAGCACAAAATATTGCTTTTAATGAACTTGGTAGACAAGCAATAATGGCTGATAGCAATTGGAATAACGGAAACTATGATTTAAAAAAAGATTTGCCTAACAAGGGATTATCGGTAGCACGTATGGCTGCACACATAACTTATTTGTCAAAAAAAGGCTTACAAGATAAATTCGGAAGGAAATTACAAAAAAGGGAAAATGTAAAATTTAGTTTTGATGCAGATTTTCAAATAGAAAGCTATTTAAGGTATCAAGGTTCAATATTTGTGGATAGATTTGATGCAAATAGTTATCTTTATATTACCAGAGCTATGGATTACTTTGATTTATCAAAACAGTTTGGTGGCAACCTATCCGAAGCTTTTAAAAAATGTAAAGCAAAATTTTTAATAATTTCTTTCACATCAGACTGGCTTTACCCTACTTCAGAAAGTAGAGAAATAGTAATTGCTTTAAATTCGATTGGAGCCGATGTTGGTTTCGTAGAAATCAATTCTGATAAAGGGCATGACTCATTTCTTTTAAATGTACCAGATTTTTTAAATACCTTAAGAAATTTTTTAGTAAATAATTTTAATTAAATATGAAAAATGAGTTTAAAGTAATATCCCATTTCATTGAAAAAAATTCTAAAATTTTAGATGTTGGTTGTGGAGATGGTGAACTTATGAAAATTCTTAATGACACAAAAACTAAGAATATTAGAGGTCTTGAGTTGTCAAAAATTAATGTTCAAAAATGTATTTCAAAAGGTTTGACTGTTATAGAAGGTAATGCAGAAAATGATTTAAAACAATTTCCAAATTTATCATTTGACTATGTGATATTAAGTCAAACTTTACAAGCTTTCTTAAATCCCGAAAATGTTATGAATGAATTATTAAGAGTTGGTAAAAAAGCAATTGTTACTATACCAAATTTTGGTTTTTGGAAAGTACGATTACAACTTTTATTTAAAGGAACAATGCCAGTAACAGAAAATTTACCTAACGAGTGGCATAATACTCCAAATTTACATATGTGTACTATAAAAGATTTTTTTAATTTCTGTATATCAAGAAAAATAAATATTTATAATGCTTTAGCACTGAATAACAATCAAGATGATTGGATAGAAAAGAAATCTATAATTACATACAAAAATTTAGAAAAGAAAAACTTTTGGTCTGAAATAGGAATTTTTTTACTTGAAAGATAAAATGAAAGTTGAAATTTTAAATTGTTTATCTGACAATTACACCTATGTTTTAATTGATGAAAAAAGTAAAATTACATGTGTTGTAGATCCTGGTGAGGCTGAACCGGTTCAAGAATATTTAGAGAGGAATAGTCTCACTTTAAAGTTTATTCTTAATACTCATCACCATCAAGATCATATAGGTGGAAACCAAGATCTTAAAAAAAAATTTAATGCCAAGATTTTAAGTTTTGAAAAAGATAAAAAAAGAATTTTGCATCAAGATATTTACTTAAAAGATCTTCAAATCTGGAACTATGAGAACAAATTTAAATTCAAAGTTTTTCACATACCTGGTCACACATCTGGACATATTTGTTTTCATTTTTTTGAGGACAATATTGTATTTACTGGAGATACTTTATTCTCTTTGGGTTGTGGTAGAATTTTTGAGGGAACATACGAACAAATGTTTAACTCAATAAATTTAATTAAGTCACTACCACCTAAAACTAAAATATATTGTGGCCATGAATATACAAAAAATAATTTTGATTTTTGCAAATCAATTGATAAAAATAATAGTTATTTAAAAAAGAAAAAAATTTTTATCGACCAGAAACTTATTAAAAATATTCCTACAGTTCCTGTTACTTTAGAAGAAGAGCTTAAAACCAATATATTCCTTAGATGTAATGATAAAAATATAAAAAAAGAACTAGGATTAGAAAATGCCTCTGACATTGAAACATTCAAAAAATTACGTGATTTAAAAGACTCTTTTTGATCATTAAACTTGACTTGGTTTTTAATCGCTATATATTTCCCATAAATTAATTATTTTAGCTTATGACATTCGCAATTATAGAAACAGGAGGAAAACAGTACAAAGTTGCTGCAAACAAAATTTTAGAGATTGAAAAAATTGAAGCCGAAAAGGGTAAAATTATCAAATTCAATAATGTTTTACTTTTAAATAATGGTAGTGATACTGAACTAGGTGAGCCAAATATCAAAGGTGCAATAGTAGAGGCCAGATTATTGGAAAATGTTAAAGATAAAACAATACTAGTATTTCACAAACGAAGAAGAAAAAATTCAAGAAAGAAGAATGGACATAGACAAATGCATTCCAAAATTCAAATTACAAAAATTTTATCTAAAGAGGGTAAAGTTATCGCAGAGTCAAATGATAAAGTATTAAAAGTTGAGAGCAAAAAAGAGATAAAAAAAGATAAATTAAAAAAAGCAGTTTCGAAAAAAGAAATCAATAGGGTTAAAAAGTAACATGGCAACAAAAAAAGCAGGTGGATCATCACGTAATGGTAGAGATAGCAAAGGAAGAAGGCTGGGTGTAAAAAAATTTGGTGATCAAATTGTAATTCCTGGAAACATAATTGTAAGACAAAGAGGTACAAAAATTCATCCTGGTCATAACGTTGGCATTGGGAAAGACCACTCAATTTTTTCTTTGGTAAAAGGGAAAGTAAAGTTTAAAAAGTCTAAACTAAACAGAACATTTGTTTCTGTAATCCCAAATTAATAACTTTACAATTTTATAACCTGTAATGAAATTTTTAGATCAAGCCAAAATTTTTATTAAAGCTGGTTCCGGGGGAGCTGGCTCAGCAAGTTTTAGAAGAGAAAAATTTATTGAATTTGGAGGTCCAGATGGTGGGGATGGAGGATCTGGAGGTTCTGTAATCTTTCAGTCTGATCGAAATTTAAATACTTTAATAGATTTTAGGTATACTCAACATTTTAAAGCACAACATGGCAAACCAGGAAGTAAAAGAAATAAAACGGGCGCAAATGGTAAAGATCTCATTCTAAAAGTTCCTGTCGGCACCCAAATTTACGAAGAAGATAATAATACACTTATTTACGATTTCACAAAAAATAGTGAGAGATATCTTGTGGCTTCAGGTGGAAAAGGCGGTTTTGGTAATGTAAAATTTAAAAGTTCTACAAATAGAGCTCCAAGAAAAAAGACATTTGGAAAATTAGGTCAAGAATTTTGGATTTGGTTACAGCTAAAAGTAATAGCAGATATCGGTATTATTGGTTTACCAAACGCAGGAAAGTCTAGTTTTTTAGCTGCTGTAACAAAAGCTAAACCAAAAATCGCGGACTACCCATTCACTACACTAAAACCTAATTTGGGTGTAAGCTTTTATAATAATTTTGAAGTTACATTGGCTGATATTCCAGGATTGGTTGAAGGTGCTCATAAAGGCATTGGTCTTGGAGATAAATTTTTAAGACATATAGAAAGGTGTAAGTCTTTATTGCATATATTAGATATAACTGAAAATAATTTGTTTGAAAATTACAAAAAAGTGAGGATGGAACTTGCTGCTTATGATAAGAAACTGATAAAAAAGAAAGAGTTGATTTTTTTAAATAAGTCAGATCTTGTTGAAAAAGAAAAAATTGAGAAAAAGTTGAAAATTTTTAAATCAAAAGTTAAAAAAAATTTTGAGGTAATTTCTGTGTTTAATCAAAATGATATTAGAAATATAAAAAAAACTCTAATAAAGCATGCTAGTTAAAAATTCAAAAAATATCGTCATAAAACTTGGATCCTCTACTGTAGTTGATAGCAAAGGAAAGTTTAAAGCTAGTTGGGTTGACAGTTTAATTAAAGATATTAAGAAAAACAGAAAAAAAATTAATTTTACAATAGTCTCATCAGGAGCTATTGCTTTAGGTCAAAAACATCTCAAGATTAAACAAAAAAAAATTAAAATTGAAATGAGTCAAGCCATTGCTGCTATTGGACAAATTCATTTGGCGATGGAATTTAAAAAAATTTTTCGGAAAAATAATATTAATACTGGGCAAGTATTAATTTCACCTGATGATACAGAGCAGAGAAGAAGGGCGTTAAATGTTAGGCGAACATTTGAAAATTTATTTAAGTTAAATGCAATTCCAATTGTAAACGAAAATGATACTACCGCTACATCAGAAATTAAATATGGTGATAATGATCGATTAGCTGCAAGAGTAGCGCAAATAATAGGAGCTGATACTTTAATAATTTTATCTGACGTAAAAGGGTTATATGACAATTCCAAGAGAAAATTGATAAAAGAAGTGAACAATTTAGATCAAAAAATCTATAGTTTAGCAAAAAAAAATAATAATAATTATGGGTCTGGCGGAATGGTAACCAAATTAGAGGCAGCTGAAATATGTATAAATTCTGGATGTTATATGTTTATAGCTGATGGTAGAGTGAGATATCCATTATCAAACATGATAAAAAATAAAGAATTTACTTATTTTGTTCCTAAAATATCAAAATTAGATGCTAGAAAAAAATGGATTATAAGTTCTTTAAATTCAAAAGGAAAAATTTATATAGATAATGGTGCATCCAAAGCTCTTAGGATAGGAAAAAGCTTACTTGCTGCAGGGATAATTCGTGTTTTAGGAAATTTTAATAAAGGAGATAATGTTCTTATATTGGACGAAAAAGAAAATAATTTAGGAAGAGGTCTATCATCTTTTTCATCAAAAGAAATTGATAAAATTAAAGGTAAACAAAGTGGTGAGATTCAAAAAATCTTGGGTTATTCTAGTAAATCAGAAATAATTCATAAAGATGATATGGTAGAACTCTAAAATGAGATATTTAAAAAAAATTGGAAAAAATTCAAGATTAGCTTATGAAAGTTTAAAAAGGGTAAAACATAAGAAAATTATTTCAGTGCTTAAAGATTATAGCAGGGCACTTTCTAAAAATTTAAATAAGATCATTATAGAAAATAGAAAAGACGTAAAGTTGCTCAAAAGAGAGAGTTTAGTCGATAGACTTATACTTAATAAAGAAAGAATAAATAATATGAAAAACTCTATAGATGAAATAATTAAATTCAAAAACCCTATAGGGAAAGTTTTAAAGGAGTGGAAAAGACCAAATAAATTAAAAATTAAGAGAGTTACCACTCCTATAGGTGTAATTGGAATTATTTACGAAAGTAGACCGAATGTTACAGCGGATGTTGCATCATTATGTTTAAAGTCAGGAAATTGTGCAATACTGAGAGGGGGATCAGAGGCGTTTTACAGCAACAAACTTTTATCAGATTTATTTAGGGCATCGTTAATGAAAAATGGATTAGATAAAAATTGTGTTCAATTTATTGAAAACAAAGACAGAGAGATTGTAAACTATCTTCTTTCTAATATGTCAAAATATATAGATGTGATTGTTCCTAGAGGAGGAAAAGGACTCGTAAAAAAAGTACAACAATTTTCAAAAATTCATGTTATTGGTCACTTGGAGGGAGTGTGCCATATATATCTTGATAAAAATTCTAATTTAAACTCCGCAGAAAAAATTATAATAAATGCAAAATTGAGAAGAACAAGTATTTGTGGAGCTTTGGAAACATTATTAATTCACAATAAGGTGATAAAATCTCATGGGGTTGCAATAATTAATTCTTTAATAAATAAAGGTTGTGAAGTAGTTGTAGATGATAAAATAAATAAATTATTTAAAAATAAGTTCACTGAAGCGAGAGAAATAGATTGGAAAACCGAATACTTAAAACCAAAACTATCTATAAAATCAGTAAGTAATGTTCATGAAGCAATTGAGCATATTTTAAAATATGGAACTATGCATACGGATAGTATCATTACAAATAACAAAAAAATCGCAGATATTTTCTTGAATGAAGTAAATAGTTCAATAGCAATGCATAATGTGTCGACTCAATTTGCTGATGGTGGAGAATTTGGATTTGGTGGTGAAGTTGGTATTTCAACAAATAAACTTCCTCCAAGAGGGCCAGTTGGAATTGATCAACTTACATCATATAAATATATAGTTTCTGGAAATAATATTATTAGAAAATAATTTTGATTGTGAAATTTAATAATAAACCCATAGGTATACTAGGTGGAAGTTTCGATCCACCTCACGTTGGTCATCTTAAAATTGCAAATTATAGTCTTAAAAAACTAAATTTGAAAAAAATCTATTGGTTAGTAACAAAAAAAAATCCTCTTAAAAAAAAACCATTCTTTTCTCTTAAAAAAAGAATAAAATTGTCAAAAAATCTAGTCAAAAATATTAAAAAAATTAATGTTGTTTATTTTGACAACAAAGTAAGATCTTCCAAAACTATAAAGCTTTTAAAATTTTTAATAAAAAGAGAAAAATCAAACAATATTTACTTAATTATTGGATCAGACAATATAATTAACTTCAAGAAATGGCATGGCTGGGATCAAATTCTTCAATTGTCCAGAATAGTTGTGTTTTCAAGGAGAGGTTTTGATCAAAAAGCTTTAAAAATAATGTCAACAATTAGAAAAAAAAGTAAAAATATTTTGTTTATAAAAAACCAAAAAATAGATATATCTTCAAGTAAAATAAGAGATATTATAAAAAAAAATTAATGGATGTTTTAAAAGTTAAAAAAATTATCGAAAACTCTTTAGAAAATAATAAAGCTAAAAATATTGTATCAATAGACATTAGAAAAAAGTCATTTATTGCGGATTTCATTATTATAGCATCTGGAACTTCATCTCGTCATCTTCAATCAATTGCAGATAATATTATTGATGAACTGAAGTCTAAAGGTTTAAGTGGCAGAGTGGAAGGATTAGAAAGTGAAGACTGGAAGTTGGTTGACGCCATAAACATTATAATTCACTTATTTCATCCAGATAAAAGAAGCTTTTATGATTTAGAAAAAATGTGGTCAGAACCAATTCCAAAAGAAAAGGCAATGATATGAAAAAGATATTTTTTCAAATTATATTTCTTTTTGTTTTAACTTTAAAATCTAGCTTTGCAAATGAAAAGCTATACGAAAAAATTGATATTTTTGGTGAAGTTTTGGAAAAAATAAAAGATGATTACGTAGACGAAATTGACCAAGCAGATGTAATGGACTCAGCAATAAATGGTGTTTTGCAATCTTTGGATCCTTACTCTGCATATATGTCACCAGAACTTTTTGAAAATATGCAAACAGATACCCGAGGAGAATTTGGTGGTTTAGGAATTGAAATAGGCATGGAAGCCGGTGTGGTAAAAGTTATTGCTCCTATTGACGACACTCCTGCTGCAAAAGCTGGTATAAAGGCTGGAGACTATATTGTGAAAATAGATGATATACAAGTTCAAGGTAAAACTTTAATGGAAGCAGTAAAATTAATGCGAGGTCCAGTTGGTAGTAGTATTAAATTGACTGTTAGAAGAAAAAATCAAAAGAGATCTTTGGATTTCAATATCACTAGAGAAATTATAGAGGTAAAATCTGTAGAAGCAAAACTTTTGGGGAAAGAAAAAAATATCGGTTATGTAAAATTGAAATCTTTTAATGAAAATAGTGATAAACAATTTTTTAAAAAGATAAAAAAATTTGAAAAAGAAAATGACCCGATTGGATATATATTAGATGTAAGAAATAATCCAGGTGGTTTGCTAAATAAAGCAATAAGCATAACCGACTTTTTTCTTGACGATGGAGAAATTGTTTCTACTAAAGGCAGGAGAGTTTCTGAAACAAGAAAATTTTTTGCAAGGCAAGGCGATGGTATTAAGGGCAAGCCAATCATTGTGCTTATAAATTCAGGTTCTGCCTCAGCCTCTGAAATTTTAGCTGGTGCATTGAAGGATCACAAAAGAGCAATAATCTTAGGGGAAACTTCATACGGAAAGGGGTCAGTCCAAACAATAATACCTCTTAAGAATGGCGGAGGTATCAGATTAACTGTGTCCAAATATTACTTACCTTCAGGTCAATCAATTTCTGAAATTGGAGTATCGCCAGATATACAAATCATAGAGCAAGAAAATAATTTTGTTATAAACACTGAGACAGATAATCAATTAAATTACGCAATAAAACTTTTTCAATCCTAAAATGGAAAAAAAAATATTACCAATGAGACTTGGTGTTGGTGCAGTGGTACTTAATGAAAAAAATAACGTTTTTGTAGGCAAAAGAATAGATAACCCTATTAATAAATGGCAAATGCCTCAAGGTGGTGTGGATAATGGAGAAAACTTAGAACAAGCAATGAGACGAGAATTAGAAGAAGAAACAAGTATTAAAAATATAAAAATATTAAAAGAGATAGACAAATGGTTTGAATATGAACTTCCCTCTAATCTCCTAGGCAAAATTTGGAAAGGGAAATTTAGAGGACAGAAGCAGAAATGGTTTATAATCCGTTTTTTAGGTAATGAAAAAGAGATTAATTTAAAAACAAGAAATCCTGAATTTAACCAGTGGAAATGGATTAAAATTGAAGATCTACCAAATGTTATAGTCGATTTTAAAAAAGAGGTTTATAAAAATCTTACGATTGAGATCAAAAATTATTTTAAGTGATATTTTTAAGTGTTATAATTTTTTGCGAATAGAGAAAATTTTGTTTATCTGAATTCTTTTCACTTAAAGCCTCATTTTCTAAGTCTTTGATTTGTTTACTTATTTTTGATTTATCAATTTTTTCGATATCAATTATTGATGAGGTCAAAATTAGAAGTTTATTACTATTAAATTCAACAGTTCCCTCTTCAATAAAATATTTTTTTTCATTAGAATTACTAGTTATTGTCATAATTCCCGGCCTCAAGAAGGTTACCAAGTTGATATGCTCTGCTAAGATAGTCATATCTCCCTCGTAAGCAGGTATAGTTACTTCAGATACTTGTTTTGAAATTATAACCTTTTCTGGGCTTATTACATCTAAGTTAAAGTCCACTAATTGCCCTCACCTTTTAGCTGTTCTGATTTTTCGACTGCTTCTTCAATGGAGCCTACCATATAAAAAGCTGCCTCGGGTAAGCTGTCATAGTCTCCTTTACAAATAGCATCAAATCCCTTTATTGTCGACTCGAGATCAACTAGTTTTCCTGGTGATCCAGTAAAAACTTCTGCAACAAAAAAAGGTTGAGATAAAAATCTCTGTATTTTTCTTGCTCGAGCAACAGTGAGTTTATCCTCTTCTGAAAGTTCATCCATTCCCAAAATTGCAATAATGTCTTGTAAGGACTTATAAGCTTGTAGGATTTTTTGAACCTCTCTAGCTACCCTATAATGTTCCTCACCAACAATTCTAGGGTCTAAAATTCTTGATGTTGAGTCCAGAGGATCAACAGCTGGGTAGATCCCTAATTCAGCGATCTGTCTTGATAAAACGGTTGTAGCGTCCAAGTGAGAAAAAGAAGTTGCTGGTGCAGGATCTGTTAAATCATCTGCAGGAACAT
>CETL01046019.1_pt1 | contig 13365 bp, 9 predicted proteins | sample 356371 | NCBI WGS metagenome assembly CETL01 (sample SAMEA2622518, study PRJEB7988) | marine metagenome | biome: marine biome (ENVO:00000447); feature: surface water layer (ENVO:00002042); material: "saline water (ENVO:00002010), including plankton (ENVO:xxxxxxxx)" | depth 5 m | reverse complement strand
TATTGTGGCATGAAAGAGATCTTGCAAATTCTAGTAGCGAAAGATTCACACTTTCACACGCCTCTACACTTTGTGAGGATGTAATGAGTAAAACCGCTGACGTCCTTACAAATTTGTGGGTTGACTCTCGCAAGATGATAGAGAACATAACTAATCAAAAGGGTCTCGTAATGGCGGAAAAAGTGATGATTGAACTTGTTAGTCATGGAATTGGACGAGATGAAGCCCATGAGATAATGCGAGCAGCATCATTTGAAGCGATTGCTAATGATGAGGAATTGATTGATATTTGCTCAAGGACCCCTGCTATTTCAGCAGCATTCGATGCAGAAGAGTTGGAAATGATGTTTGATCCGGCAAATCATATTGGTGTATCTGGCGAAATTGTTGACGAGGCAGTAATGCTTGCTAGAGAGGCGATCAATCACTAACCTAGGTTTGTTGCTTCATTGAGTATCTTACTAAAATCATTGCAATGATTGATGATAATGTAAAAACAATACCCACCATGCTGGACATACGATACCAAAGAGCTATTATTCCACCGATTGAAACGTATGCTATAACTTGACAAAGAGCAGATGCTAAATTGAGCCTTGACATCATGTCGTCACTTAGTTTTCCATCATTTTCTAGTAGGAAGGTGTATATTAGAAAATAAATGCCTTGAAAGGGTATTGCAGCGGCAATTACAGTCAAGGCATACTCCCTTAGTTTTGAGTAATTATTTTCCTGTTCAATCCCTTGAAAGAGTAATATGGCTGTATTAGTACCAAGTAAGGCTGCCATTATAGTCCAACGTTTATCTTGAGAAGAAGTCCTGCTTTCGACGTTAACAGAACCATCGCTCATTGATTCTTGCTGATAAACTAAGGGTTTGTATGTTGCCCTACTATATGCTATTAACAAGACTATTTCCAAGGTGTTTAAAGATACCTGAGAAGGAGCAAAATACCGCCTGTTACAGTTGCGACAATTATTAGACCCAAAATCATTGAGTGTGGACCAAATTCATTGGAGTCCTCGAGTGCAGATTTTATCAAGCCATCTCTGGATAATGCTGCTCCCAATGTCCCCGCCTCTTCAAATTCAGGTAAAGGTCTGCGTGGAATACGCTCCCCCTTTCTTAACTCCCCGGCCATGGTGGGTGCTAAGTTAGTTAGGTCATATGGGTTTTTGTTGTATTGAATTTGGGAAATTAATATCACATGGTGACTAATCCATAGTGTTATGCAGGAACCAACTATCTCTGATATGTCCATTACCGACGAGCATATTGTTGTTGATGTTAAAACTAGGATAAATACCATCTGCGGCGACTTATCAGAAAATCCAAGTAATGCAATACTTGTCAAAAAAGGTTCTGAAATCTTAGGAATTGTTACTGCTAAGGATATTTTTGCTTCAATGGCCGATGGTGTTAATGCGACAAAATTACGTGTTGGCAAAATAATGCGCACAAATGTTTTGTCGATAAAGGGTGATACTCCACTATCAAAAGGATTAGATAAAATTAGTGAGTCTAATCCTGACGCAATAATAGTCACAGACGATTCGGGAGATTTCTTAGGATATTTCTCTCTGAAAGACTATCGCGAGTCAACGAGAAAACTTGAGGCACACCAACTAATGGCTGCAAGACTAAAACGTTCAAGATCGGCAATTAGTGAGAAGGTCGAGAAAGAAGAATCAAAAACTGATTTGCTGAACCTTCTATTAGGTGGTAATGAAGACGAGAATGAGGATAATGAAGTTCCTTCAATGATATCATTGGAGTAAGTGATGCAATGGCCTTGTGGAGAGCGGATTTGGATAACTCTTCCATACATTTGGCTGTTGAGGCATCTTGTGGTGGTACTTCCTTGGGAATACAAATGGCAAGGCAAGTAATCGATGCAGGTGGTAGAGTTCTGTGGGCATCTCCCGAATTGCCTAATCCTACTAGATTTTCGCAAATTTTTACCGGAATGGGCCTCACAGCATCTTCAAGGTTCCATGCTACTAATTTGGTTGGGAATGTCGATAAAGCATTTGAATCACTAGCAAATTCTGCGAGAATTTTACCTAATGTTCAATTGGTAGTTGTTGACGATTATGCTCCAAAATCAGGCCCATTTCCAAAAGATGTAATCAGTGCTGTTAATAATTTGATTAAAGATACTGAATGGACTACAATATTAATTTCAAAGGGTGGAGTTTCAATGAATGGTGAACCGCTGGTTGCGAGGGCAAACAAAAAATTGCAAACAGATAATGTGTGGTTGTTAACAAGACCTAGCAGCGATTCTAAAAGGCGATTGTGGTTGAATGAAAAATATATCGACTTGCAGCTAAAAGAATCAGGATTCCATAATTAACTACTCATCTTCTCCCAATAGTTTTGCCATTTCTTGCAGAGCATCTTCATCGGGTTCATCAAATTGTTCGGGATTTTTGGCAACACCGTCGATGAAATCCTCACCTGCTATTGCAGGTGTAGCTTCACTTCTTGCTTTCTCGATATTTTCTCTTCCCTTATTTGTTAAGTACCACAACATTACTAAGAATGAAAGTCCGAAAACAATAGTTGTGACCTCTACACTTGAAAGCATGCTTGGTCCTGTTCTGGTTATGTTATCAAGATTTAGGTTACAAAGACAATTTCGCTAGATGTCTTCGTTTATCAGGATCGGGCTGCGCCCATCCAACGATTGGCGGCTTCCGATTTGATATATCCCAACCATTCTCTCTTATTTCCTTACATTTAGGACAGCGAACACCTTGCCCTTTTCCCATTGACTTCATGCGGACTCCGCAAGAACAAATTGGTCTCGTTTTTATTCTTGATTCAATTATTTTGATACCTTCAATGTGAATCACACCATCATATTCCAGTCCTACACAATCAAATCTGTCTCCAATTTTTAACCATTGACATAATTTATTGACATCTCCGGATTCTGAAAAGGCAACATATGTATCGTTGATTAAAACGTGACCACCTGTAATCACATCTTTTTGTACAACAATGTCACTCCTAACTGATTCAATATGGTCTCCACTTGCTTGATTCGTCGTAAAAATTCTGTAACCAGTGACAGGTCCACTACCCGTGATTAATAATTTAGTCGCATCATTCGCAGTTTGATATGAAGTGGCTCTAACCCCAAACATCACTGGGCAGTTTCCTCTAGGAGATATCAAACCTCGGTTATTTCTAGGATCTCTACACAAAAAAGTACCTTCCATCTTGTCTACAATAGATAAGACACTATTTTGCACATTGCGCTTGCCAGATCTCCACGCTATACCCTCCCAAGTGGGATGATTTTCTCTCCATGCACAAGAGGCAGCAGCTCCAATTCGACCATTGCCACCCCATTGGATTCCTCCCTTGTAATATTCAACCTCACCTCTCACAGCTTTCCAATAATATTCCTCATCGGGTTGTTCGTGGAAAAGAGTCATTCCCGGATCTGCTGGGTATTGCTTTCTATCTGAGTGATGTGATGATGATATTTTTCCTGCTAATGGTAAAATTTTCTTATTCCAGTAAGAATCAAGCCAGGGAATTATTTCTTCTCCGGCAAATATTTCTACTGATAAAGAAGCATTACCTCTTGTTCTTCGAGATGCAAATGGCCACAGTCTTGTCAATCGAGGCTTTCCATAATCACATGGTATAGCTTCCAATAATTCGTGAAAAACCAGTGTTGTGCAACCACCATCAAGGTAATCAGTATCGTCCAATCCTAACCACATAGACATCACACAGGGCTAAATTTATCACCGGGGTCACCACTTACAATTCTATCTATAACTTCAGCAATTCCAACATGCTCATTCACCTTAAACAACCTAGCCCCAACAGTCCATCCCGCACTCATATCCGAATCTCTATCGCCAACCATTAGATCAAGTGGATGAATGGGTTGCGGCTTCTCTCCCCACCAGTTGAAACTTGAATGGGATTTTTGTCTAATAATCTCAGAGGCTGAATTAAGCATACCTGGCATTGGCTTTCTACATCCGCATTTATCCCTGTCTCTGTGGGGACAGGTGACCAATACATCAATTTCTCCAATTTCGTCTTGTAATTTTTTGTGTATTTTTTGGATAGTCCCATCTTTCCATAGACCTCGCATAATTGCTGATTGATTTGTTGTTATGACAATTTTATATCCCAATTGCCGAAGTTTCGAGACGGCTTCAGCAGCACCGGGCAATAGTTTCAGTTCTTCTGGTGAATTCACGTAATTAGGGCTTCCATAATTTAAAACTCCGTCACGATCGAGATATGCAATCGCTCCATTCCATTTCAAGTCCGAAGTGGGTTGATTAATCTCGATAACCGGCCCCTTCATGTTTGGTGCCGAATACCTCCAACTCTATGTGCGTTAAGGATAATCCATAACACAGAGTAATGATTGGGGATAATGTGGCAAGCGATTACCTGGTTGACAAATCAATTGCAACTGTATTGGGGGCTATTGGCTTATTGCTGCTATTTCTTGCATGGAAAACACGGTTTGACATATTTGAGAAAATGGCTCCAATTAGTTGGTTGTTAACAGGTTTTTACTTTTTCAATGACACATCATATTATCTTGAACAACCTGATTACGTACTTGCTATTATGTCAGCAATATGTTTACCGGGTAGTGTAGGGGTAGCTATTTGGGAAAAAAAAGCCACAAAAAAGCAATTTGTTGAAGCTTTGAGGTGGTTCAGAGGAACAGTATCAGTAGCAGGCCTACCATATTTGATGATAGCACACATCCCTATGTTGAACATTTTAGCAATATGGTTTGTAGCTTGGCAATCTGCTGCGTTGCTTTCATTTGCAGGCGGTGCTAAGGTTACACTTGGAGAGACCTATGCGAATCCTGCAAATGGAGGAAAAACCAATTTTGATGACTGGGATGGGAACAAGTGGTTCCTTACAGAAGATATGTCAGAATTTTCTTTCCATACAGAATTATTGGTCAACGGTGAACCGATTTACATAAATTTCGTCTTGGCTTGCACAGCTATACAATCGATGATAATTTTTGTAGGTGCAATTTCAGTTTTAGACATAGGCTGGAAAAAAAGAGTTAGGGCATTGTTCATTTCATTATCTCTTATTCACATTCTTAATTTGTTTAGAAATGCAGGTCTTATTTGGTTACAGATGGGTTATCCTGATTGGCGTTGGATGAACTTAACAATATTCGAATTTGGCCATGCTTATGCATCACGCTTTGTATCTCTAGCAGCTATGTTCTTACTTGCTTTAGTTTTGTTCGAAATGCTACCTAAAATGCACCGTCACGTCCTATCTTTGCTCAGTCCGTTTGGGGTTTCAAATCGCGGCAAGAAACTTATTGATCATAGAGGTCAGAAATAATCATATCTTCGGGTAGATCGTTTGTCATTTCGCCTAAATCTAGAGCTGGTGGGACGATTATTTGTTCCTTTGACATCTCACTTGATTCGTGACGTAACAACATATTTTCTGAGAAATTTTCATCCCTCCTCATCCAGTCTTTCTCATCGTTTCGTCTAACCCGAACAAGTAGATATGCAAGGAGTGATATTAACATAACACCAATAATGCTTGCAGATATCCAAATTATGTCATTGTCAACAGATGCTATGATGTCTGAATTGTCACCGATTCCATCTCCATCGGTGTCGGTATCTTCAAGTGGGTTATCGGGGAAAGCATCCTTGGTATCTTCGACCCCATCTCCGTCCCTATCGAAGGGATCGAATGTTGATACACATTCTGTGATGTGCTTTTCAACCTCATCGATATCTACAAAATCATTTTCATTTATGTCTATTTTTGAGAATTCATACTCATTTTTCCAATCAACTTCTAACAAATAATCTAAATCAATTGATTCAGTATCTAATTCATCAAATACAATAAGAATCTCATTCTCGCATGAACAGGTCACCGCTGTAAGTTCTTTGAGATCGATTACGTTATCAGAATTATAGTCAATATCCTGGAAAACAAACTCATCATATTCTTTTAATTCATATTCGGAGAGGTCATAATCAGAGTTCTCGTCCATTTCTTCAAACAAATCTTCGGCATAATCATCACAGTAAACGGGTTCCTCATCATCAGAAATTGGCTCAGGTTCTGGCTCAGGCCTAGGTTCAGGAAGTACTAAAATATCCCAAGTTGCAATTATAGATATGTCCTCGATGTCATTTTTGGCATAGACTATGACTTCAATTTCCCCTTCTGCGTACCAAATGTTAACCATTTCATCTGTTCCAGAAATATCAGACGAATACTCAAACTGTCCAATTTGTCTTCCCATTTGGTTTCCTTCAAACGTCCAATCTAACTCTTCTGGCTCAACAACCAATTCTAGGTCACCTTCTCCTCCCCAGGTTTGGATCACCATGTTTGTAGCCGCAGTATCTCCTAAATCTATGAAAAATAGTAGTTCTTCATCCTCAGGAGCACTCATTCCACTTATTTCTTCCTTATTGAATAACTGAATCGGTTCCCCATCATATGACCACTCGAATCGGTCCTTGAACGATGCAGTAATGTCAACACGACTGTAATATTGCTCACTTCCTAGCAGGATATACCACTTACCGGGAGTAGGGTCGTTAAATCCAATCTTATCTCCTGCTCCTGGAGTATTGGAGTGCATGTCATATGTGGACCATGTAGGGAATTCTTCAAGTCTCATCATTATTTTAGCCTCCCCTGCACCATTGTTAAGATCGACCTCAAGTCTTTCAACATCTGGTGGAACTTCAATGAAGAAATACTGATCAAGACCTTCAAACCCGCTCAATGGTCCATATGGTATTCCAGGGGTTAATTCCACGGCAGATTCTGGTTCAATATTTTCCGGACTGTAGGTAAAATCCGCTTGTATGGAAACATCTCTACACCCCGAATTTGATGTAAGCATGACATAGTAAATACCAGGTTCTGCATCAAATATCTGTACGATTTCCTGATTTCCTTGACTGATTGAACTATCTGATGTTTGTGTTTCTCCAAGTTCAACTGGCTTAAGTTCTGCGTCGAATTCATTTTCAAAACCAATCCAATAGTAGTCGTCATAAAACGGTAAAACATCTTTAGCAATGTGTAAATCACAATTACCTCTGTCACCCCATGTCTTAACTCGCAATTCTGCCAAGTTATCTTCCAATTCTACGTAGTAATACAAAGAGTCTCCGCTGTTACGCGGAATCTCTTGATCGACTACTGCTATACCATCATTCAGTTCAGTCATCTCGTCGAGTTCAGGAGGTTCAGGAGCTTCCTCCCAATATGCGTAGATTTCAAATTCTTCGTTTGGATAATTTGTATTCACAGTCAGCCAATATATTCCCTCCTCAGGCCACTCGAAGTATTCATAAGCATAGATTCCGTAATAATTATCCACAATTATTTCGTGATCGTGGTCCCAATCTGTGGGGACTCTATCCTTAGCCAGAAAAATTTCATATTCAATTTCATCATATTCCTCCTCTTCATCATATTCATCAAATCCCCATGAGTAAATATTCAAAATAAGGAATCTAGTATTTTCAGGAATCTCCACAAAAAACAAGAGAGTTTCCCCAGCGTCAATTTCTGTTGTGTAGTCTTCATCATTTTCTAATTCCACAGCTTGCGCAACTATCGTTCCATCAGGCATTACCCATGATGCTCCATCAATGAAACCTTCACGCTCTAGATTGTCCTCTGTATATTCTCCTTCTCCTTCGGAAAAGGTCCAGACTGATTTATACGAATTGTTCCCTATCATCAAATCATCTAACATTCCTCGCAGATAGTTACAATCACATCCTGCTCCCATTCTGCCGATATATAGTTCATCACATTCTTCTCCAGATTGGAAACAGTCATTAGACCCAAAGTCACCGTATGGTATCTGTGAATAATTTGCATCGAAAGTTCCAGCGGACAAGTTGTCGATAAAGAATTCTCCACCTTGCCCAGAATTAATCTGCACCTTAATGTGAGTCCACTCGTCTTCTGCTATTGGGACTATGGAAGTAGGGTTTCTCGAAATAGAATATTCGTTGGAATATGCAAGGTATCCGTCATTGATATACAATCCCCATCCATAATCGCCTAACATTGTGACAAATTGAATACCAGAGGTATCGTGTATATTCACCGATGCCTCTAAAATTAGATTACCATTCCAACTTGGGAAGTCATCATCAACAATGACATAGTCATTATAACCATCAAATCTGAGACTGTAATCTGCTGCTTGTCCTACTTCAACTACGCCGTATACGGGGAAATATTGAGGGTCATTTTCTAAGTCATTCCAAGTCGATGGTTCAATCGAACCCATATTTGTTCCAGTAATGTGGATGTAGTCCTCATCCTCACCATCACCAGGTTGCCCGTCACCCCAATTGCGATAGATAAATGGCGTTCCATCCTGCCATTGATAATTACCTTCGTCTTCAGAATCACTTAGGCCTATCCAAATATGTCTTGTAGTGTCATTTGTGGAGGCGAATGTTTCGAATATCCAGGAATCTTCAGTCTCATCATTTATTGTGACTAAGAAACCCCCTAGGCTTCTTGCGGCATTTGCAGCATCTGTCCAAGAAGATGCCGATAATAAATGGTAGGTGTGGTTATTGCTAGGATTTATTTCTGTAGCTAAAATTTCTAATTCGTGATGATCATCTGCTGAGGAGGTGACAACTAAAGGGCTAAATGCGACTAAGACAAAAATTCCTGCCAGCAAACATGCCTTATTGTTCATGAAATTGCTAAGTCCTAATGGTTATTAAAACTAATACATCCGAAAATTCAATTTATTGCTTTGATTTGTTGTTTAAAATTAACATCACTTTCTCTTTTTACCACCGATTCGCAAGTCAGTCTTCAAAGGCATTTGATGCTCCCAAGCAAATTCCTTGACTACTCTCCATCCTTTTTCGGAACCTTCATAGTCGGTTACGTCGATTGTTTTGTCCCGAGTATTTGCTTTAAAAGCAGCAACTGGTTCTGCGTTTCTGAAAACTAAGTAAGCGCTGCCAAACCCGAAGCGCTGTTTTAGAACCTCTGAAAAATATGGTGCGATTGGGTCTGAGGGGGGAATTACGAAATCACGAATTGGAGGAACGTTTTTCGCGTCATCTAACAAATCCTTTCGGCCCCAACAGACTTCGTGTAAATCTTGGATAAGGAATCCTTTGATCAATGTAGAATCTTGTTCAAACTCAGTCAGAATCGCCTTAAGTTCCTCGGGCTTAAACGGAGTTCCTGCAAGTCTTATGAATTGTTTTAGAGTAATCACTGGATAGTCGGATACTAACCTCCTCAGATACTCTCTTCTCAGTATGATACGGTCTAACCCTTTTCTCGGGTTAACTGAACGGAAACCTCCTCGGTAATCTTGAACCATGTGGCCACTTCGCAACAGCGGCTGTATTAATTTTCTAAACTCAGACCGCTTTAGACCATGCCTTTCCATGAAAAGGTTCGGATCGCTGTTGCTCTGGAAGAATTCTACAATATCTACCAAATCCTCATCAATTTCCTCTCCTCTTATAGCAAGCAAGGTAGAGAAGTGATCATATGATGCCCATACTTGATGGCCTCGTAGATTAATTCCTTGATGCAACCTATGAGCGCTAGCCATGTTTTTGAGACTCACCCTGTAGACTTCAGACCGTCCTCGTAACCCGAAGTCATCTCTTATCTCTTGAACACTTTCAAGTGCATCAATTTCATTTTCAAGTCTCGAAGCTTGGTGTAGATGGTGGCGATGGAAAAGTGCGCGCTCAGCAATTTCTCTTGGTTGCGGGTCAACAATTCCACCTCGAATCATTCGTTCTCCTGCAAGCTTAAATCCAATACTTTGGAGGGCAAGTCTCAGATTCTCGTCTAATTCGGTGACAGAAACTCCGTTGAATTGCGATAGGACTGCAACATCAACTAACTGATCGGAATGGTTGTCTAGCAACTTTTCAAACGCAATGCAGAATTCATCTAGATACGCATATGGAATGTGGATATCTTTTATTTCGAGATAATCATTAATTTTGAACATTAATACCTTTCCAACTGGGTCGACACCTTTGAAGACTGGCAAGTACCAACCTCTGTCTAACACCGACCTTACTTCCCAAATAAACCTAGAAACATATGGATCAGATTGTGTCAGTATACGCAATTTTCTGTCCTCACGCTTTGGTGATTCTAAATCAGACATGTCTGAGGGGGAAACATAGAATGCTTCAGGTTCGGGTACTAAAGCCATAACTTTCTTTATTTTTCCTGAGTGCTCTAAATTCTTCAAAGCCAATGCTAGCTCTTCAACACTTCTTGAGACATAATATCTCAATGTAAATGCCTTTACGGGTCCCATTCGTTTAATGACTTCTACCAAAGAACTTTCAAAATCAAGTGGGGAGTATAAGTCCTTAACCCTGTGAAATAGAGATAATCTCCTTCTTCTCCCACTGACATCCTCAAATTGTTTTACCAGACATAATTGCCTTTCTAAGTTACTAATAGCATTCTTCAAGTCTCTTTGTAGAGATTTATGGTCATCACCTTTGGGGAAGTCGGCGAGAATTTCCTGCCTAGTTAAATTCTCACCTACTGGTATCTTTTCCAATATAAGTTTCTCCATTTCTCCTAGCCATGGTTCGGGTTTTAGTCCTAGGAGCATTGGTATATTTTCTTTAGTAGTGTATCCAATTCTGTTATGTAATAATCTTCCCATGACAACATCAGAGTCAAGTTGAAGGTCCTTCCAATCTGCGTATCTAAAACCGTCTACTCTATACATCATTTCCTGTTGCTTTTGGAATAAAATGTGTTGGTTGAATGCTGTGAAACCGTCGGGATAAGTGGAAAAAGATTTCTGCATGACTAGGTTTTGCACTCTTCGATAACCGACTACTTCCTCCTCTCCTCCAGTTATTTTATGTTCGTCAACTTTCAAAATAAATTCTGCATCATCGGTTTGTCTAAAGAATCCGACAGAAATTACGTTTCGCATCTCCAATTCATTAAGGATGGAATCAATTTGTCCCTGAGGGAATGGTAGTCTTTTTGCAAAAGTTTCAGCAAGCATCGGTCCCTCAGAACCTAGCATTTCAACGAGTTTTACACGTAGTGCTTCATATGGATCAGATATTGACATTTCTTTCCATTCGGTTGGCTCTATGCCATCAAATGCAGTAGCAATTTGATAAGTAATTCCCTTTGTATAAAGTTCTCTTACGTCATTAGCATCCTTACCACCGGCTACCGCTATGCAACCTAGAGTGCCGTGTATTTCTGCCATGTAACTGGTAAACCACTTATCGTCGAGATTTTTTTCACCAGTATTCCTTATTTTCGTTATTTTTCCAGCAGCAGCAAGGTCAATAACCCATTGTTCAATTTCGTCATGGCCTATTCCTTTCAATTTTTCTTCATATAGTGGATTCTCCCACTTCCGGTCTAATCCACCTCCTCTGTTCATCAAACTTAGCAAGCCTTCTGATGAAGTCGGTCTTGGGACCTTTGATGAGTAATATTCGTCAATCTGCTCTTCACTTAATTCTGTTGCTAATGATCTATTTCCCAAAAGCCTCTTGAGAATTTCAGGGTCAATATCCTTTACGAGGAAAGCCCTTGTTTTCATTGACAGTAAATCCTCAAACGTGCTCATGTAAAGACTCATTCCCAGCCTAGATGGAACTGGAACTTTTGTGTGAACGATTCTTGCATGCGAATCACCGATTGACTCCAAAAATTCGTTTAGTGAAATTATATCAATATCGCTGAACATAATCTCAGCTTTGGCTTCCTTGATTAGCAGAGAATCTTCCATAGATCTATGTCTTTGCAGCAATGCGTCGGCCTTTTGTTGGAACTGTTGGGGGCTTACCTCTTCAGCGCCAATTCGCTTTGGAATTATTAGAGACCTCCCTGCAACTTCGCGGAAACGTTTTGCAAAAATTTGTGTAGACACAATATACCTCTCTAATATTTCGATATGGTTGTTAGTTTGGAATGACTGATACATCATTCTTGGATCTACCTGTTGGCTTGTTTTTATTAGTAGACCATTTTCATCAAAAGATAATTCCAGAACAGCAATACCATCTTGCTCTGCAATTCCAGCCATGAAGTATCCCAATGCAGTGTTAAATCCTCTACCTCGACATGATGTAATTAGATAAGTTGGCATTCCTCCGGAGACAATTTCTTCAACAATTAGCCTGTTAGGGTCTGGCACTTGGAAAGAATCCATAGTGTGCTCTTCAAGATGTCTTGCAATTGTGTTAGAAACCCCTTCGCTCAGACCATATGCCTCACGTAAAATTAGTCTTGGATCTGCTTGCCTTCGTAGTGCGTTTACGCTATGTCCTATTAGATCAAGAAGTGCTTTTGATAATTCTCGTGAGCGGCTCCTTGCCTCACCACTCCATGAAGGGACAGTAGGCCTGTATCCAGTAACCGAGTTTACATTTACTCTAGTTCCCTGAATGTTTGTAACGCGATATGTTGAACCACCCAACAAAATAACGTCACCACCACGTAGGTTTGCAACAAATGATGAAGACAACTGTCCGAGAATACTACCCTCTGCATTGAATACTAAATATGAATTGTCAGGAGCAATAGTTCCGATATTTGTATAGTATATCATCCGAGAGTATCCTCTTTTTCCATACAAGTTTTCCTCCCAATCAATCCATACACGCCTTTCTTCTTCCAACATATCTAGAACTTCTATGAAATCATCATATGCTAGATTACGATATGACCATGTGCTTGTAACTACTTCAAATGCCTCGTCGATATCTCTTTCGTTGATAATTACAAGTCCAATTAAGAATTGGGCAAGGACATCCAAGCAATTTTGTGGAAAGTCTAAATTATCCATATCCCCGGTTTGAATGGCTGCTTGCAGGGCAGCCAGTTCAATAAGATCGTCTACACTAGTTGGTAAGAACCTCGCTCTTGGTATACCACCGACTTGGTGTCCTGCACGACCGATGCGCTGCAAAGCGGTAGCGATATCTCCGGGTGAGCCAACCTGAACCACCATATCGACAGATCCAATATCGATACCCATTTCCAATGATGATGAGGTTACAACCGCTCTTAGCTGTCCAAGTTTTAGTTTTCTCTCAACCTCTAACCTTATCCTTTTATCCATGGATCCATGATGACCTTCAACCAGGTCTCCAAGGTATGGCCTAAGTTTTTGAACTAACGTTTCGGTCATTTTTCTAGTATTGGCAAAAACTAGAGTAGTGTTGTGGGCTGAAATTAAATCTGCAATCATTTCAACGTTCAACTCCAAAACTTTCATCACAGATAAATCACTAAATTTGTTAGAACATAAAAGAATATCAAGGTCTAATTCTCTAGCG
>CETL01031358.1_pt1 | contig 13368 bp, 12 predicted proteins | sample 356371 | NCBI WGS metagenome assembly CETL01 (sample SAMEA2622518, study PRJEB7988) | marine metagenome | biome: marine biome (ENVO:00000447); feature: surface water layer (ENVO:00002042); material: "saline water (ENVO:00002010), including plankton (ENVO:xxxxxxxx)" | depth 5 m | reverse complement strand
GGATTATTACCATTTGAGTTATCGCCAAATCCATCGTTATCTGTGTCATTCCATTGTGTCGAATCAATAGGGAATGAATCGTCATTGTCTGCCCAAGTATCCTGATCTGAATCAAAGCATCCAATGGAACCATTTGTAGAAGTACCTGCTACGAATATACAATCGTCTTCCCCATCACCAAATCCATCACCATCAGAATCTAGGTAGCGTGTCGGGTCTAGCGGGAAATCATCATTGACGTCAGAATAACCATCTCCGTCAGAATCTATGCATCCTAATCTATCAATAGTCGAATTCCCATATGTTATGGGACAGTCATCAGCGTTGTTTCCAGTTGGGTTGTCTCCAAATCCGTCACCGTCTTGGTCGGAATATTGGGTGTCATCATTTGGTAGCGCATCAATTGAGTCAGACCATCCATCGCCATCGATATCTGGGCAACCGAGAACTCCACCTTCTGTTGAATTACCCCATTCTGTTGGACACGAGTCTGGGTTAGTTCCACCGATATTATCTCCAAATCCATCTGTATCAATATCATGCCACTGAGTTGCATCATCTACGAATTTATCCTCTTGGTCTGCCCAACCGTCTCCATCACTATCAGGGCAGCCAAGTGTCTCATTTTGCCATGAGTCTCCCGGCGTCAGTGGACAGTCGTCAGCTAGGGTTCCAGCTGGATTATCCCCGAATCCGTCGCTATCGGTGTCATTCCATTGAGTTGGATCGGTAGGGAATACATCGTATTCGACGGTTCTACCATCGCCATCCGCATCCAAACATCCAACAAGAATCCATGTTGAGTTTCCAGCAAAATTTGGACAGTCATCTTCGCTATCTGCAAAGCCGTCACCATCGGTGTCAATAGCTCTAGCCGGGTCGGTTGGCCAGCCATCGCCTAAATCAGAAAAACCGTCTCCATCAGTATCAATACACCCTTGTAGGTCGACTGTCGAGTTACCCCAAACAGTTGGACAATCATCCCAATTTGTTGCAGGATTTGGGTTATCATAGAAACCATCACCATCGGTATCAACCCACTGGCTAGAATCATTGAGTAGTATATCATTCAGGTCAGATTGTCCATCTCCATCTTCATCTAAACAGCCGTTTCTGTCAAGCGAAGAGTTACCCCAAGTATTCTCGCAGGCGTCTGCGCCCTGGAGCGCTGTCCAAGCACCATCTGGGTCCGACCATGAATCTGCATCACTATCTGGACAACCAAATCTATCATTGCTTGAGGTCCCAATTATGGATGTGCAAGAATCAGGGTTGTTTCCTCCCGGGTTGTCTCCAAAACCGTCCGTATCTGTATCTGACCATTGTGTCACGTCATTAGGGAAGTCATCTCCTGTGTTTGACCAACCATCTCCGTCTCCATCCGGACACCCAGATTTATCCTGCGTCGAGGTTCCCGGGGTATTCACGCAATCGTCTAGTGTGTCAATAAATCCATCACCATCTGCATCGGCAGACATGTTAATCATCGTATATGGTGAATCTATTACCATCGCAAATTTTTGCGGGCCTGTTGGAATATTCGTTCCGTTAACATGAATTTCCCATTGTCCCGAGATTGGGGAGGTTATGCTTGTTCCAATTAGATTGTCAAGGTTGTTGCCGTATTCAACCCAATTACCATTGGGATCTTTGACTGCAAAATCAATATCGTTTACTAGATTTGTCGAAGCCGCTGGCGTACTTGCTGGGTCAGTCCATGATACCATTATTTTCAAGTCAGGTGCACCTGATGGGACTGTAAATTTCCACGACCGAGAATCACCTGTGTTTACGGATTCATCGTCGACCCAACTAGTATTCAATGCCCTATCTAAATCAAGTAAACCCCAACCCTCGTGATTGTTAGGCGCAGTCTCGCCAGCACCGTTTGTCGATGAACCATACTGGCCTGTCATATCATGGGCACTAGCAGTGATTATCCCTTTCACTAGTGCACTAGAGGGGTTAGTGTGTCCCAGATTACCAATTAGATGTTGATAGAGTAGGGCTGAGGCCCCTGCGGTAATCGGCGTAGCCATACTTGTTCCACCCATGTAGGTATAATCTGAGTTTGAGTGAGATAACCAGCCAGTGGACGTTGTAGATCTGCTTCTTGTCGACAGAATAAACGTACCAGGTGCTGAAACATCAGGTTTCAACCTTCCATCATCCACTGGTCCTCTGCTCGAAAATGCAGCCATACCTTCGGTGTTGTTCGCGATTTTATCAGAGTTAACCGGGTTTGCTGGGTAATCTCCGGGCCACCAACTACCCCATTGAGATGATATCTGACTTCCTCTATCGTTTTCAGAGGCTCCTACTGTAAGGACATTTTTGCTAGTAGCAGGAGCGCCCATACTGTCTAAGTCGATCTCACCATCGCTATTACCATCTGTGCCTTCATTTGCTGCGGCAAATAGTATTAACATGCCGCTATGGTTTCTAGCAGAGTAATCTGCTTGCATTGAATTTGAGGTGTATTGGCCTGCAACAGATGAACCCCAAGAATTAGTGTGTATATGAGAACCATTTGCAGCAGCATCATCAAACATGTCTGATAGGTCATCAGGAATTCCCAACAATGTGTAACCATCACTGTAGCCGTAATTGTTCTCAACATAAGTTGTCCAATCGGTCCACACCTCGGTTGCTTGCATGTAAAGTCTAGCTTCAGGTGCTATTCCTTTTATCGATCCAGATGACTGTGTTCCGTCTCCCAGTACGGAACCAGCTACGTGGGTTCCATGGCCGGAATCCAAATCCGATGCACCGTCATTATATGGTGCGTTAACATGTGTTTGCATTCCGGGGCTTATCCCATAAGAATGAATGCCCACAATGTGGTCTTTAAAATCGGGGTGCATGTTTGTGTTGTTGATACCATTGTCGAGACCAGTATCTGAGACCGCAACAATAATTCCAGTTCCGTCAAGTGCATTCCATGCCGTATTCACTCCTGACATCTGAGTTGCATTTCTAAGAACAGTAGCACCTATCACTCCGTCGGCAACATCATTCATGATAACTCGCTCAAACTTAGGTTCAATCCACTCTACCTCAGACTGTTGGATAAGCCAATCGATTCCACTCGTCCTAGCCTCAACTGAAACCCACCTGTAATTGTGTGAGAGTAACGACAAATCTTCTCTCTCATCTAGGCCTTCTGGCAACTCTTCACCGGATAGAATAACATTGACTACTCCTAGATTTTCGGTAATGAACCATGAATCCATATCGCCTTTGAAAGAAGGGATTATGTGAGGATGTAATTTGGCATCAGGGGGCATCCTTATCATCCCATTTACTCCAAGTTCGGCAAGATTGCTGGGGGTTTGGCCATTTAGATCGCAGTGGAAGGCCGAGGCTGGCAAAAATGACCAACATTTCACACCCTCTGTTCTCAAATCCTCCACCCAATCAGATGGAACTGGATACTCTCGGGTAAGTATCCAAAAACCATCGTAGTTAGCCTCTGGCATTTGGCTAATTGGAATTGAATCGATATCGCCGTTAATCAATCCAATAGTCTCCGAATCAAGGATTTGAGGTTGCCAGTTTGCAGCTGCTGAAAATGACGAAAGTAGAAGCAGCCCGACAAGTGCCATTGCACGCATGTTACAACCTTACACAGAGTAGGGAATGAATGTTATGACTTAACGCACCTTGATAACGTCTAACAAGAACGGGGCGATATGGGGGCAGGAAATCCAAGGTCGGCACAGTATGACCATCTGTCACCTGACCAATTAAATCATACAAAATCAGGAATCTTAGGGCGCCAAATATGGCGCGTTGTTCCATATGGCTTTGCTTACAAGAAAAGAGCACTAACAGGTATCATAGCGAATGGATTGGCAAGATTTTCAGATTTACTTCCGTTTGTATTCATAGGTTTTGCAGTTGACTATTATGAAGGAAATAATACCGAGGGAACTTTTGGTGGGATGAGAGATTTCTTGGATGAAACCCTATTTCCGATATTTACTGATAGTCTAACTATCGGCTATGGTTTACTTATCTTCTCAGGGTTTGCCAGCTTAGCATTCTTCCAGGGAGTAAGTGAGTATTGTTGGCAGACTCTTGGTTACAAAGTTCAACATGACCTGCGTTTGGATGCTACAAGGTCTCTTATAGAGATGGAAGCATCGTATTATGATTCTCGCCAAACCGGACAACTGATGAGTGTGTTAACTGCAGATGTAAATCAACTAGAGGACGTAATTAGCGACTCTTCTACCTCGATTATTAGAATTGTAGTAACTTTGGGTACTGCATTCCTTTTTCTTATACTGATGAGTTGGAAACTAGCAGCGGTTTTATTCGCTCCACTTCTGTTAATCATACCACTCGTCTACATCTTTTCAACAAGGGTTCAAAGGAAGTATAGGCAGCAAAGGGAGTCCACTGGAGATGTTACTGCGGTGCTTGAGAACGTTATATCAGGCATCTCGGTTGTCCAAGCTTATAATGCTCAGGAGTGGGAAGTGGAACGGGTTGAAAAGGAGTCAACCATTTACAAAGATCAATCCATAGGGGCTAGTAAAGACAGGAACCAGTACTTGCCGGGAATGTATGTAATCGCAGGTATTGCATTTGGACTTCTAGTATCAGTTGGAGGATATCTTACAAAATCTGGTGAGATTACTACTGGTCAGTTAGTGACATTTCTACTGATATCAACAAGGATGACGATGCCAATGTTCATATTTGGAATGCTGGTTAACCAACTTCAAAAAGGAGAGGCGAGCGCTAGAAGGGTGTTTTCTATTGTCGATCTAGAACCACAAATATCGGACAAGCCAGGTGCGATAGATTTGGAAGGACCAATACACACTGTTGAGTTTAGGGGAGTACACTTCACCTATCCTAACACGACTTCAAAGGTATTATGTGGAATTTCGTTCAGGGTTGAGGCTGGAAATTTCATCGGGGTGATGGGTCATACCGGAGCTGGTAAAACGACTATACTGAAACTTTTGATGCGATATTATGAGCCTCAAGAAGGTAAGGTTTTGATTAATGGTATAGATGTTCAAGACTTAACATTAGATTCTGTCAGGGATAGAATGGGATTCGTAAGCCAAGAACCATTCTTGTTTTTCGGTTCCCTCAAAGAAAATGTCACTTATAATCGAGAATCAAGCGATGAAGAAATTATGCAAGCACTAGAATTCGCTGGTGCAGCGGAGTTTGTTAACGACTTTGAGTTCGGGCTAGATACAAAAGTAGGCGATCGGGGTACCATGCTATCTGGAGGACAGAGAGCGCGGGTATCACTTGCAAGAGCTCTTCTGAAAAAACCCAGCTTGTTAGTGTTAGACGAAGCCTCTAGTGCACTTGACGCAGAGACAGAGAGAAGAATTCAGGAAAACCTGCTTGCAAGCGGTGAGGGAAGAACCACCATTGCAGTCGCTCACAGATTGTCAACAATACGCAATGCAGAGGAGATTATCTCAATGGTCGATGGCAGCATTGTTGAGAGAGGAACTCATGAAGATCTCATAGAGAATAATGGCGTTTATGCAAGTCAATGGCAAATTCAGACTGGGGAAAGATAAATCCTCTCACTCAATCCTTTATTCGCTCGAGACGCTTTTCATCTAGGTCGGGTGCAAATTTTTTATCACCTTGGATAATAATTAAAGAAATGATAAGAAAGAGTGGAAAACCAATAATAATCGCCCAAACGGATAGAGATAAGTTGTGGATACTATTGTCCTCAAAGATTTCTGCAACCAGAATAATTGCAATCACTAATATCACGCGAATAATTGTAAACCAACTTCTAACGAACAACCATATCTCTCTTGCGTCGTCTGACTGGTTTGGCACAACTACATTCGGTGAAGGGGATTGTGCCATAACGTTCCTAGTTTAGGTGAAGCAATAAAACTAGTCAGGCAGTTCGGGTTCTGTCGTCAATCTGTTCGCCAACCCCTGCACTTCCACCTGTTTTTCTTATTTCTTTCCAAGCCTTATTTACACCTGCACCATACGCCCAGTGGGCAAGGAAAACAAATAGCGGTGCCAAGAAGACAGTAGCAAAACTACGGTGTGGGCTAGTGCCGATAGCAGCGCCTAACCATGATATTCCTATATACAAACCAGCTAGACCTAGAGGTATATGGAATGCGATTCTCGAAACGCTCCATTCACCAGATAGAGTGAACCAATAATCACCATTAGCTCCTCCAGTAATTCCACCAAATACAACAGAAATAGCAGCAAATACCACTATCCATGGGAATAGTCCTATTGCAGTATGTGACCACTCAGCAATTTCAGGCCAACGCTTGTTAGCAACCATTCTTGTGTAGCCATAGTTTCTCATTTGTTTCATATAGGGTTTGAATGGTCTGCGTCTTTTGTGAGGCATTACGTTTTCAGGATCGATGAATAATTTATGACCAGCACGCTGTATTTTTGCGTCAAGGACTACATCCTCTGCTCCAATACAACCGTCCTCAAAGAACCCAACCTCTCGAAGGTTTACCATCCTGTGAGCGCAATTGACACCAGGATTATGCGTTATTGGAACCAACTTTCCTTTTGGTTGTGCTCCGTATCGAGTTCCTGCGGTCATGAACTTGGTGCAGAAAGCAACATCAGCGCATTTTGCACCAAAGGAGTCATCATCCGGTGCGAAATTAGGACCTCCAACTCCTCCTACCTTGGGATCTTCAAACCACCTCACCAATTTTTCAACCCAGTCAAGTGGTGGTATCGTATCATCATCTGTAAAGAGAACTAAGTCGTGGTCCATTTGTTCAAGTGCAAAATTACAAGCATTTGCTCTATTGCGTGATGGGTCATCAATCCACGTAGCACCATACTTTTCGCAAACTTGTTTTGTGTGATCTTTTGATTTGGAATCAGAAATAACAATTTCAACATCGGGATAGGTTTGTTGCGATAGTCTTTCAAGGACGACCGCTAGTTCATCTGCGTTGTTTATTGTTGGAATTAAAACAGCGACTCTGTAAGGCTCACCATCATCTTTGAGCAGGGGTTTGACATCTGCCATGTCAATTCCAAGTAACTCACATTCATCAAACCATCTCATACAATTTCGATTAGGTATTTTTATGAACAGTCCCGCGTTTTATGTTGCTATTAGTTAGAAGGTTCATAAGCCTCCCAATTTGAAAGGGGAATGTAGGGATGCGCTTATGTTGAACATTACAGCCCGTCAAGAACTCATGCGAACAATTGTAGAAACTCTTGGAGTCGTTGTTGAAGAGGCAAGGTTAGACTTCGGAGAAGATGGATTATCGGTAAGGGTTGTTGACCCATCGCACGTAGCAATGATAAAGATGGATGTTGATAGTGCGGCATTTGATACTTGGGATGTCGATGAAACAAAACTCGGTTTAGAAATGCGTAAGTTGAAAGAGATTCTGACACAAGGACAAGGAACAGATGCAGTTGATCTGTCGCACGATGAGGCAACTGGGCAAGTTAGTATTAAAATTGGTAGAATAGATCTCAATATGAGGCCATTAGACAATACTACCCTTAACCCACCAAATGTTCCTGAGTTGGATTTGCCTTGTGGGGTTACAATTTCTGGAGCGGAGTTGGCACAAGCAATACGCGCATCCAAATTGGTAGGCGACCTAGTAAATATGTCGCTGACAGAATCACAATTTTCAGTGAATGTAAAAGGCCCTAATAGCGAAGTTAATGCAGATTTCTCTAAAGACGAATTACTCGCAATAGATTGCTCCACAGCTGTGAGATCACAATACTCTCTCACTTATCTAATACCACTGGCGAAGATATTCCAAGGAATAGAAAATGTAAATTTAAGATTTGGAGAAAATTTCCCCTTAAAGGTAACCTTTGATTTTGCAGAGGGTGCTGGCCACGTTGAATACTTCCTCGCGCCCAGAGTTGAAGGAGAAATTTGACTAGTTCCTCACAAAATAGAGGCAGTGGTTGTCTTCGAGTCCGTGTAAACCAATTTGTTCTTCGATAGAAAAGCCTGCTGATTCCAACTGGTTTCTCACTTCGGTAAATACTTCTCTATCGCTGTTATTCGTGAATCTTTCCGATGCGGCTTTCAAAGATAATAATGCCTTACCACCGGGTTTTAAAAATCTGTTAGCCGTATCCACAAATATTTCACATTGGCCTGATTGACTTACATCCTGTAAAATCCAGTCGACCTTGCTAGGCATCATCATCGCCCAACTATTTGCCTTTCTAGCATCTCCAAGTACGGGAATTAGTCCTGGTCTATTTTTTGCTAAGTGGATTAAATCTCTGAGGCATCTTGTGGATATATCAACAGCGATAATTCTACCTTTGTGTTGATTGTCTTTACCGCAAACTTGGTCGTATATATGAGAGATTGAAGTTCCGTGTCCTGCTCCTAAGTATAAACAGGTGTCACCTTCACTTGGAAGTAGTTCATATTGACTTTTTTTTGCTCTTGATAGTCCTGCTCCTAATTTTGACCTTGTAGGGTCCCATCTTCTATACTCAACACCTCGAAATTTCCTGAGTGGTTCTCCATAGACAGATTCTTTTGGGACAGAGTTTAGACTCCATATAGCCTTTCCATCGAGCATAACAGCCCAAGAAAGACGCCTCTTCTTTCCCAGATAATCACCTCTTATTGGGCACAGAATTTTCACTTCTGATAATGGCTACTTTTTTTGCTACTTCGTCTACTTCTTTTTCGGACCAAACCTTACCACCGTATGCATCACACCTTGCTGCAATAGTCGCTTTTGCTGCAACCATTCTAGCAATTTTCCCCCTAACCCATTTTGGAGATCGAGAAATCCATGGATGCATGAATATGTGTCCGTGTTTTGGTGAGGGAGAACCAGTCTTCAGATGGTTAAAAAATGCCTTTTCTGCTCCCAAAATCTGCATAGTTCCAGCAGGCAGTCTTGCCAATCTTTCCAACCCATGTGCTTCAACTGATAATCTGGCAGCAAGTATCGGTCCGAGTAGAGCAGATAATGAAGGCAGGTGTGATGATGATAATTCTCTGATTACATTATCCATGTTGTCAGTTCTTTTGCCTAATTCATCCACACTTATTGCCCATTCTTTTAGACTCTCCCATTCTTTTTCAATCGGGCCATGTGCAGGAATATTTACCTCTAATTTTTCAGCTAGCAAAGAAAGTGATTCAGAATTAGAAACCTTCAATGCTAAACCTGATCTATCTCTTTCAAATCTAGCCTCTGGAAGAAATAATCCGACCCATTCAACTAACCTACTTTCCATAGTCAAGAGAGACGCTCGCATCTCATCTGAGGCATTGATAAGGTGCTCTAATCTTCTATCAGGATTACCTGCTGCGGCCTCTACTCCTCTTTTGGATAGGAGCATTGCAGCTTTGTCAAGGTATGCTATTGATTTTTCATTAGGCTTAGGCCAATCTGCAGTTGGTAAATCGGGAGACATATCAACTCTTACTTTGGATTCAGGAAACCTTTCCAGTAATCTTTCTGCCTCAGGAGTTGTTGCATTATTCGCAATCATATCTATCCTAGAGCACAAAGCATCGACATCTTTCCATCCATCCCAAATTTCAATGTCTATTATATTTCCATTTGAATCTGCAACAGCCGCTGCTCTCCAGTCATACCATAGCCACATATGACACTCCAATAGTACCCACTTGATGAAACAATTGCAAGGGGATTATTACAAAACGCTATATAAACAAACGTTAACCTGTTCGTATGTTCTGCCCAACTTGTGGTACTATGGCATTCCCTAATCCATCTGGTATCATAGATTGTCCCGATTACAAATGTGGATACAAAGGTCCAGTCGGAAAGATGAAGGTTCAAGGAAAAGAAATTGATTTATCTACGGTGCAATCTTCAAGCAAAGCAAAAACCCGTGAATATGAGGTGATTAAAGACTCTGACGAGATGAAAGGGGTCTTAACAAAAGGCGACTACATGTGTCCGAAATGCGATGCAATTGAGGTCTTTTCATATCTAGAACAGACTCGCTCATCAGATGAACCAGAAACTAGAATGCTCACATGTAAAGAATGCGGACACGGTTGGAGAGAATACTGAGTGGTGGACAATGAGATATCAGGCTATTGTAATAACTCTGATTTTGTTGGTTCCAGGTTGTCTCTCGGCGGAAGATGATGGTCCAATATTTAATGGTAAAGACCTCAATGAAATGAACGTCTATAAATTTACATTGGAGGACCAAAATCAATCTTCATATTCCCTCATTGATGATGAGGGAAAAGTGGTAGTTCTAGCATTCGTGTATACTAGGTGCGATGATGTCTGCCTATTGATAGCAAATAATTTGAAGAATGTTAAATCTCAATTAACCGAGGATGAATTGTCTCGGGTTAACTTTGTATCGGTAACAATTGATTGGCGTCATGATTCTCCTGATGTCTTGAAGAATTGGTCCAACAATCAAGGTCTAGATTGGCCTCATTTAACTGGTTGGGGTGATCAAATAAGCGATACATACACCGAATACGATATTGTCCCATATGACGATGAAACATACCAAGATATACACTTGCAGCCTGTTTACATATTGGACACCAGTCTAGCTGGTAGAGTTGTTTGGAGTGAGTATGATTGGCCGATTGACTTATTCCTTCAGGATTTGCGAACTGTGATTAATTTAGGGTGATATAATTGGATGCCAGCGTAATTGTTTGTAGTGGTTGCTGCTGTGGCAATTTAGGAAAAGGTTACGACGAGGTCCCAGTTTATGACTTAAAGAGTGCGTGGGAAAAAAATGCTCCAACTAATGTGGAGTTGACCATCTCAGGTTGCTTGGGCGTGTGTGGTATGCGCAACGTAGTTGTGCTGCAAACAGAGAGAGGAGAAACTTGGTTAGGTGGTTTATCGACACGAGAAGAGTACGACTTAATTGTAGAATGGGCGCATAAATTTTCAAGTGGACAAGTAGATACTACTTTCCCTGAAGAGTTAGAGTCGTTGATATTTGAAAGCCTTCGGCCTGTAAATATCATAAAGCCAAGGTTACATGCCCCGACACAAATCTCACAGGGCGTGGCTAATTGATGCTGCGCGTAATCTTTATTCTCGCCATTTTACTGAGTTCCGGATGTACTGCTCCTGGCGACAATGATATATCTGAAAATGATATAATCTTTCACGGAAGAGATTTAGAGGGAAGCGACATCTATCGTTTCACGTTAGAAGATGCTCAAGGACCACTTTGGGATTTGAACGACCAAGAGGGCAAAGTGGTCATTTTAGCATTCATTTTTACTAGATGCTATGAAACCTGTCCTGTTACTAGTCAAAACATAAAAATGGTTGAAGATAGACTGACTGAAGACGAGTTAAACAACACAAGCATAGTGTCTGTAACTGTCGACTGGAGACATGATTCTCCATCTGAACTTAGAAACTGGACTGAAGAGAGAGGATATTCATGGCCCCATTTGACCGGAAGTAAAGATGCACTTGAAACCGTTTATCAGGCGTATGGGGTTTACCCAGTTGAGCAAGAAGATGATTCTGAAGAAGGTTACACAGTTGCCCATCCATCTCCAACTTACATAATCGATGCGAATCTAAAAGCAAGGGTGGTGTGGAGTGATTATGATTTTCCAATCGATCTTTTCGTAGAAGACGTTAGGACTGTGCTTGAAAATTTCTAGTCATTTTTGGCATGACTTACACCAAAATGTGGAACGGTTGCTCTGGACTAATCTCTCAATTGTGCCTCCGCATTCGCACTCATTTCCTTCTTTGTCATATACTTTGAATTGGTGTATGAAATATCCAAGCGCTCCATCTGCGCCTGCAAAATCACGTAATGATGACCCACCTACTCGGATCGCTTCAGCTAGAATATTTTTTATTTCATCAACCAATTTCTTGCATTCCTTCTTTTTTATTGTGCATGCCTTTCTCTTTGGTGATATATTACTTCTGTAAAGTGCTTCACACGCGTATATGTTTCCCACACCTACAACCACTTTCTGATCTAGTAGACAAATTTTAATCGGACTTTTTCGATTTCTCAGTTTTGAAAACAAATCTTCATGAGTCCAATTACCCAGTGGTTCTGGTCCTAAATGATCTAACAGTTTATGAGATTCTCCATTGAAAATATCCAACACTCCAAATCTTCGGGGGTCGTTGTATACCGACATTGTACCGTCGTCCAGGTATATTACTACGTGGTCATGTTTTCCATCAGATTCCGTTGCATCAAGGGTCCACTTCCCACTCATACCTAAGTGTGATAACAATATGTCACTATTATCAAGGTCTATCAAAAGATATTTTGCACGCCTCCTAACATTTTTTATGACCTTTCCACTGATTCGTTTTTCTAGGTCTTTTGGAAAGGGAAATCTCAAACCTTCTCTTTTCAACTCTACTCCGTCTATACGTTTACCAATCCATGAGCTTGCGAGGCCAGTGCGAACAGTTTCGACCTCAGGTAACTCAGGCATGTTGTTGGGTTAAAGTCCAATTCAATAGTATTGATGCATCAATTGCTGATTATTCTATAACCGGTCCAAATAGCCAAGAAAATCATCAATATACCAGTCATGATGTTTAATGGTCGTTGATTATCTTTTATCTTTGTTAAAATTATTGAATTTGATAGCGTTAGTGCCACTAAAGCATACCATATCGTGTCTATTGTCATACCCATTACAGCGATAATCCATTTAGTGCCAGTTGATAGGTCTGGGTGTAAGACACTGGAGAGTACAGCTAGCATAAAGACTGCGATTTTAGGATTTAAAAAAGCAATAAAAAACCCTTCCAAAAAACCTTCTCGTTTTCCAGAAGAGTATTCTAATTCAACTTCCGGATGTCGAATCATCTCAAAGCCCAAATAAAGTAAAAATAAGGCGCCTAATGCTTGCATTAATGAAAATATTTCTGGATTTTGCTCCATGACAATTACTAAACCAAATACAACGGTTACTGCATAGAACCCAAATCCAATACCGTGACCAATTGCACAAGCCAGCCCTCTCACTCGTCCTCCAATTACCGTGTTTCGAAGGATAACAGCAAGGGATGGCCCGGGTGAAGTGGCGCCGAGAACAAACATCACTGCTGCTGCCGAAATCGCTGTTATGTCCACGTGTTGGCGAAGGGGTTTGAGTGATTGTCTTTTCCTCTATTCAAGAAAGATATTTGATTGATTTTGATCCAAGTGCTTCAGCGCTTCTTTTTGACGCTTTATTGAACTGCTCTTGCATCTCGGCATTATCCAGAACCTTGACAAATGCATTAACCAAAGATTCGGCAGCGCTGGACTTAGACTTCAAATTGTCTGAGGGCATATGGTAATAATTAGTTTTGTACCTCTTTTTACCTTTGTATAAATGCATCAAATGTTATTGTGCGTGATTAA
>CETL01028857.1_pt1 | contig 13525 bp, 13 predicted proteins | sample 356371 | NCBI WGS metagenome assembly CETL01 (sample SAMEA2622518, study PRJEB7988) | marine metagenome | biome: marine biome (ENVO:00000447); feature: surface water layer (ENVO:00002042); material: "saline water (ENVO:00002010), including plankton (ENVO:xxxxxxxx)" | depth 5 m | reverse complement strand
GCGTTTATTCGCTCGACCTCTTCCTTGGACTTGTTCCTTAACTGTAAGTGGTTAATTCCAACTTGCAATGTGATAAGAAACAATGAGACTGCAATAAATATTGACTGACTCTTGTCTAACATTGCTCTCTCCGTTAATCTCCAATTATGTCATTTACTTAAATCATAAACCGGATTTCCGATTAATTGATAGTTTTCTTTTGGTTAGGTTGGGTTATGGGAAATCCTATCTTTAGTCCAGATGGCAAGTTTATGTGGACTGGGACTGAATGGATTCCCTCACCACCTGAGCCAGGTGCAAATCAACCCTCGAACTTGAATGAGGATTTGCCTAATTCTGATCAGGGAATGTTACCGGCCGAAAAGGACGCTAGTTTGGTAGATCCCATACATGCCTCAGATGTCGCAGAGACTGTCAACCGCAATCTCGAGCAACCTCTTCACAATACACTTAGTATGCAAGACTCTGTAATCGGCGGTGATGTTGTAACAAATACGACCATCAATAACGATCCAAGTGCAGTTACTGCTGCAGTTATATCCGCGCTGCAACACCTAGGTATGATAAATATCCCAGTTCATGAAAATGCACCTCCTGCTTCAATCGAACTACCAAATAAATTCATTGTTGGAGATCACGTAGAATACTTCAGTCCAACTAACCAAAAATGGTTAAACCGATGTAAAATAATTGATATTAATACAGATGGAACTTACAAGATTGAAGTCCCAAAGTCAAATCTAATTGAAATAAAAAATGGAGTTACTATTGGTGTGAGGCCGGGTTGTATCAGACCTGCAATCACCCCATACAAGACGGGTGACAGGGTGTTTGTCAATTGGAAAAATTATGGCCATTACTATGCAGGAAGAATTGCAAAGGAAAATAGTGATGATACTTTTCTTGTTCACTTTGATGATGGGGATGTGGAGGATAATGTCGATTGGAGCCGAATTATGCCCCTAGATGAAACCTCAGATGAAGTCAAGAGTTACATCGCCAAAGATAACGAAGCAGAAGAAGAACTAATAGAAGCATTCAAGATATTTGACCCATTAAATACCGGAACTATTTCTGCACAAGAATATCTACGAATACTCACAGAAATCGGTGAAAATCCATTGTCTGCGGATGAGGTCAAGCAAGAATTTTCTGAATTAGGAATTGATTTAGATTCACAGATCGATTACAAGCAATTAGCGAAATACCTAGTTGCATCGGAAGACTCGTATTCTGAAATTGAATCTAAACCTGAGGTAGTGATAAAGGATGCTAAAGTAATAGATGGTATTCTTAATGGCTACTCATACAATCACCCTAGGTTGGGTGAGACATGGGTCAATACTAGTAAAATACAATCAATATCATACGATGAAAGAGCAACTGCAAGGGTAACAACATTAAATTCGATTTACGTTGTAGGTCCAACTGGATGGATTGAGAGACCGAGCGACCATCCATTCAACACACCTAATTACAAGCCTGGTCAAAATGTCAAAGTGGAGTGGAACGGAACATGGTGGGATGCATTGGTACGCGAAATAAATACAGATGTTATATCAGAAAAAAAATACCTCATACATTACGTTGGTTTTGATTCAAGTTGGGATGAATGGATAGATGCTAGCAGAATCAAAAGTTGAAAAAAAAACGCTTGTGCCTAGTTTTGATATATCAACTACTATCTGAGATTAGTTAAGTGTTCAAGATTTTCCATTTTTATTTGGGAATCGGATATTTTTAAACATTTGATAATGTTTGTTACTATTACAACCACACTTGAATTAATTATTGTAGCTGTTGAATAAATTTAACACCTCCTACGGAGGTGCATGAGACCGAAATTACTCAAAGGGAGAATGCCCACCACCGATTATGGCGGAGGGTGTTGCGATTGAGGTTACACCTCCCAACCTTGATGATTCAAGCACATTCAAACTCAATGATATATCTCTAGAAAAAGAGTTTGGCGACCTTCACCCAATGCTATCAAACGTAGATATTTTGAGAAAACAGATGAAGTATCAATTCAAATTGATTAGGACAGAGTGGGACAAATCTCATCTTGTTACATTTTTAACAGGTACATTCGCCTTTTTGTTAGGGTCAGTATCCTCGGACTTGTTTAGTGGAGGCGATCCAAGGACAACAGGACTTGATGGACTGGCTTCTCTCAGTGGATTCATTTTCTTTCAATTAGTGGTCTCAGGAATATTATGGGTTTGGTTCTTTATCCAACTCTCGGTAAATTTCCCAGTAATGCGTGGACATATCATAAACATAATCATAATTTGGTCCTCGATATTTTTGTCTCAAACTGTTTTCCACGTTAATTCTCCAAACTTCCCAATTGGTGCTGGTATTGAAGACGCTGCAGGAGGCGCCATTCTCACCGCTGTGGGATTCTTTTTCACATACTTCTTCTGGAAAGCCGTCACTGAAACCAGAGATTTACATGTTCAGGAAAGACATGTCCATACAGATGTAAGAGTTATGGAAGAAGCTATGGAAGAACACAGTCTAGTTGCTTGGTCGTTTGCAGTCTGCACTTGGTTAATTGCTATGGTAATTAGCGGTTGGTCTGGAGCACAATTTATTGCGGATCGTGAGGTCAGCGACTATGGTTTACTGACGATTCACATAATCTTTGGAATTTTTACAATTTACATTCTAATGCATATCCTTTGGTTCCCCCAGAGGTTGTTAGGAGATGGAGTAAAAGTAAGGACTAAAGCGGCGTTTGCTGCTGATGCGGATTTACTTGTGGAAGGAGTTGTATTGGCAGGAGAAGGAGAATGTCCATCTTGTGGAGACAATGTTCCAATAAGCCAGAATGAAAATGGAGAAACAGTTGTTGATTGTGAATTAGAAGATTGTAACAGCAGAGGCGTTTCAGGGACTATCTGTGATGGTTGTGATTTACCTTACCCGAATAGGTATACCTGCAAAAGTTGTGGTATCAATAGCCCCGTAAATGATTTCATACCAGACATGGAGGCTTGGTGATGTTTAGCAAGTATCGTAATGATTTCCCGACGCTAAACAGGGAAAAGCCACCGGTCTATTTAGACAATGCATGCATGACACTCAGGCCATACCCCGTAATTGAAGCGATTAGATCATACTACGAAGATTCACCCGGTTGTGGTGGAAGATCTGTTCACCGTTATTCTGTGACAGTTTCTAGAAAAATGGCAGATTGCCGCAGGAAAATATCAAAATTGTTTAACTCAAACCAATCAGACGAAATAATATTTACAAAAAATGCAACTCACTCACTGAATCAGGTTGCAAAGGGCCTTTCTTGGAAAAAAGGTGACGTAATCCTAACCACAGACCGAGAACATAACTCCAACCTAGTTCCTTGGTTACAACTCGAGGAAGAACAAGGGGTTGACCATCGAGTTGTAGAGTCAAATGATGATAATACGTTCAATATTGAGGCTTTTGAAGAAGCTTGCGCACTCGCTGGTGACAAATTGAAGATGGTTTCACTTTCGCACGTTGGTAACTTAGATGGTATCGCCGTTCCTGTCAAGGAAGCAACTAAAATTGCCAAAGATCACGGTGCTTTGGTTTGCATTGATGGCGCCCAATCAACACCTCACATGAAGGTAGATGTTCAGGACTTAGGCATAGATTTCATGGCGTTTTCAATTCACAAAATGATGGGGCCTTCTGGCATGGGTGGACTCTGGGGTAGAATGGAATTGCTTGAAGGTATGAGATCGATACAGTCTGGCGGTAGCACGGTAGAAACATCCCACTATGATTCACTTGAATGGTCAAAACCTCCAGCGAAATTTGAGGGAGGACTTGGTAATTATGCTGGAATATTGGGAACCAGCGCTGCGATTGATTATATCTCTGAGATAGATTTAGATGCTGTTCACGAGCATGAAGTATCACTCAATCGCATTATGACCTCAAAACTACGGGATGTCGATGGGATTAGCATAATCGGCCCAGAAGATCCGGCAAAAAGAGGTGGAATCTGCGGGCTTTTAATGGAGAAAGTCGATGCCCATGATATTGCAATATTGCTTGATGAAGCAGTTGATGTAATGGTCCGTAGCGGTATGCATTGTGTTCACTCATGGTTCAATAGCAAAGGAATTGATCGTGGTTCTCTCAGAGCCAGTGCTTACTTGTACAATACAGAGGAAGAAGTGAAATTATTTGCAGACACATTGGTCGAAGCGGTTGATGCCTTGAGTTGATTTTATGATTATACCAGATCCCATTCCAGATGCTGAACTCGAGAACGATCTCGATTTTATGCGGATTATTACAATTGGTTCAACCGCCATTCTATTAATTGCTGTTGGCTGGTATTCATGGATGCTTTACACTGGTGAAATAAGTCTAACAGGGCCATCATCTCTGGTGACAGATAAAGAGCAAGACTTTGACGACTTAATCCAATATGACGAGGTTAAGAGATACACTGGCAAAGGAGTCAGTGTTTGTATGGTAGATTCGGGAATCGATACATCTCATCGGGACTTGAAAAACTTGAAACTCGCTGGATGGTCTGATTTTATCGGCACAGGTTCTAGTCCCTATGACGATAACGGCCATGGAACCATGATGGCTGGTATTTTGGTTGCAGATGGGGGTTTAACAGGAGTTGCTATGGATGTTGATTTGTACGTTGCAAAGGCATTGAGCGCTAACGGAGCAGGAGACGATTCAACCGTTGCTGAGGCAATCGATTGGTGTATTAGCCAAACAGTTGACATTATTTCCCTCTCGTTGGGTGGTAATGCATCTGGATTCTCAATAATTTTAGGCGATGAAGTAGAGGATGCGGTCGAATCTGCTTACACTGCTGGAATAGTCGTTGTTGCTGCGGCTGGCAATGATGGAGAAAATGATGATGGAGATGTGGCATCGCCGGGAACTGTTAGCACAGTGATATGTGTTGGTGGTGTGGATGTAAATGGAAATCTGTGGCAGGGTTCCTCTGTCGGAGACAACAATGGAAGATTGTTCCCTCCAATGTTACCACGTAACAGTCCAAATGAAAAACCGGAAGTAGTGGCGCCAGGTCATAAGGTCCCTGTTATCATGCCGGGAGATAAATGGGGATTGTCCTCAGGCACAAGTGCTGCGACTGTTTACGTAACAGGAGCCATTGCAATTTTATTTGACAAGAATCCAGACCTTTTGGGCTCAGGAACTGAAATGCTAGATAACCTGAAGCAATGGATTTCAGAGTCCTCCAAGAAAAGAAGTGGTCAGGATAGCCATGATAACCACTATGGATATGGTATGTTGCAAATAGAGGATTTAATTTCCGCCTCTGAAGCCTAATCTTTCAATAACCAAGCAACAATAGTTCCTCCGAACAGTGGTGCAAAGGCTATGTGATGTGTGTCGTTTGTTTTTCGAATCAAATCCATCCAATTATTGAACCCTATCAAATTTGGATCGTCATCATCTAGTTCTCCGACTGGAGCAGTTGGCTCAACCGTGAATAATACACCGTTTTTATTGAGCAATGGCAACAAAGATTGTATGTCATCTGCAAGTTTTTCTAACTGTGAATCAACAATTATTACGTCAGCCTCTGGCATGATTGGAGGATTACCGGACTTTGTGATTTTCCAAGCTGTTAATTCGCTTGAAAGAAGACTTGGCATTCCTACCACAATACTTGAGGGAACATCAGAATATCTGTCGCAAAGTCGCTTTAATATCACTGCAAATCTATTTCCTTCCTCCACCAGTTGGAATTCTTCAAGCGTATCAACGCCTGAAAAGTAATCAAACAACCAGGCAGACAGGTGGCCAATTCCCGCACCAGTATGTAGAACTCTCTTTGGTTGTAATCTTGCAATAGAATCTCTGATTCGTCTTCTAACTGAAATAGACCACGTCTCTAAACCCATATGATCAAGCTGATGACCAATGTTTGATGCAATCTCGGGTTCGTCCCTAGATAACTGCTTATCAGCCGCTAAAATAGCACCTAGAACCTCCTCGCGCATGGAATTGCCTCTTCACACCCATACTCAAGCCTTATCTAACGCCGACAGAGTCAAAGGGGAAGCGATAAGCGCAAGTTTGGGGAGGTTCTACATGAGCAATGATAACTTCGATAATCCATTCGATGACGACATCGTTGAAAACGTCACAGATTGCCCTGAATGCGACCAAGAATGTGGTCACCAAATATTGAGTGAGAAAAAAGTGGGCAGAGGTTCGGACTACCTACTCAAGTGTCACGTATGCCAATTTATACACAAATTACAGATAAGGCAGCCAAAGGCATTATCGATTCCCGTACTGCTTAGTGAAGGCCCCAACACAATCTTGAGTGAAGTTGAGGTTGATGCAGATGAAATCTTAAATGTCGGCGACATTTTTGAACATGAAGATGCTTCTTGGGAAATCAATAGAATCGAAACAAAAACTGGGAACTCAAGAAAATCTCTGATAGCAACAAGAATTGGGAGAGCAAACGCAATTCGCTCGGATATAGTGATGGTCAGATTGACATTAACTCAAGGTGAATATTCAGAGAGTGATTCGATTTTTGTGGATAGAGAAAAAATATTCAAAGCCGGTTCAATTATGTCACATGACAATCAAAAATGGAAAATTCGGGCCATTCATACTGGTGCAGGCAGAACTATGCACGGTAGTGTAATTGCACACGACATTAAGCGGATTTACTTACATGAACCGCCACGAATTGTAGAAGACATACCCCGAACTCCAAGAGAGAGAAGGCAAGCTTGGAAAGAGGGAAGGTTAGGAGATAACCCAAATCCGGTAATTCCTGAATCAGAACGCGCAGGTCGTCCAAAACAACAGAACAAAGGCAAAAGACGTATGAAAAAAAGACGTTAATTACGGACGATTTGTCCAAGGCATAACGAATGCCTTGAACACCTGAGTTCCTATGGTAGGATTTTCCTGCAATCTCCGAATAGAGTATTCATACCACTTTTCACCATATGGAATGTAAACGCGTGTCCTATGGCCAGATGCTGTCAATTTTCTCCTCATTGGACCTCTTACGCCAAGTAGCATCTGGAATTCATATCCTGGACCCTTGTGAGGTCTTTCCGGCCCAGAGTTCTTTCTTGGATCTTGAATATTAGGCCCCATTCCCCTTTTCTTAAGAGCCTCTAGGGTGTGTTCAATTACAGGGTAATCATGGCTTGCAACCGCAACATAGGCACCAGCATCTAACATTGCATCAATACACTCATTTGTTGCATCGACAATTGGTTTTCTTTCTGTGTGGGATATGTCACTGGGTTCGAGATAAATTCCTTTACATATTCGATAGTCCGCATTTGGACCTAGTTTTTTTGTTATATACTCAATATCAGATATACTTCTAAAGAGTCTTCCTTGCAATACCACGCCAACATTCTCAAGTCCATTTTCGTGCATTTCTAACATTACTTGTATTGTATCATCGGTAACTCGATGATCTTCCATATCAAGACGCACGAACATATTATTCTGCTTCGCAAGTGAAACTATGCTCTCGATGTTCTTCATTCCTGCTTCTCTATCCAGAAGAATTCCAAATGCGGTTGGTTTAATCGACAAAGCAGCATCGAAGTTGTTTTCGGTTATTGCAGATATTACTCGCTTGTATTCTTCAAGGAAGAAATTGGCTTCTTCCATATTTGAAATCTCTTCACCTAATACATCGATTGTAAAACAGGCACCCTCAGCAGATAGACGACGCATGACTTTTACTGCATCTTCAATTCGTTTGCCTGCGACATATCTTCGGCTAACCCATCCCACAAACCAACGGGGCATCCGCACGGTCAGTGCAACCACTAAGCGTGAGAATCGTCCGACCATGAAAGTGCGGACGTCAAGGGGCCTATTGACCATTTTCATTCAATGATTTGTGCACTTTTCAACAAAGGTATATTTAATTCCAACAATAAATCTCTGATAGCTTGTCTCTGCCATCCTTTGAACGCCTTTTTGTCCATACTGCAAACTATTTCACCGCCAGGATAAGCTTTTTTTGTTGCAGATATTGCTTTTCGAATACTCGTTTCCCACATACCAAAAATATTTCCATTTTCATCTTTTTCAAACGGCAATGCATATGTCGCCAACATATGACCAAGCCAAACATTTTCATGCATCCCTAACATATTCCCCCGAGGTGCATAATGACCTCCTCCAAGCGTAACTACAACTTTGCCTTCTCCATTCCAATTACCTATTCCAAGTCCGCCATCAAGACCTAAGCCTCGGAAAATGATACCTGCTAATAATTCGGCAGCCGGTAAATGGCCCCACGTCTTTTCTGTGGAACCTATTTCGATAAACAGCGAAGGCGTCTCGATCCAAGGTCCGTGGTGTGTAGTCTCTAGAGATAAATCAAAGCCATCAAAATCAGACGCCACCTTATTCAATTCTCGCCACCAAGGAGCAAGCCTAGGATTAGGGGGAGGGCAATCTCCCGCCTTACCACCAAAAGGAGGCACCTCTGGTTCTGGGACTTGCATTGTTCCAATGTAATGTAGAGTTAAGGAAGGTTTTCCGCTTGCAGCAGAATGTCTCGAAGGAAAGATTACCTCTTTGATTAGTTCTCCTGTTTCAAGTTCCCACCGCTTATCTAAATTATCTTCCCATAAGCAACCGTCTGGCAACCACCACATTCTAGCGTGCTTGTATGAGTAGGCCCTTAGCCCCTCAACAGGTGGTAATTCTTTCCAATCACACATTTTCAGCAGGGCATCGGCTTGGTTAACCGACGCTATATCCCCACCTGAGACTAGAATTAGGCTGACCATATCCCTGCGCCAATATCTGAGCATTTGAAGGAATTGTTCACAAGTCAAACCGATATGGGGCAAATATGTCGGGAGCGCCATGGAAGATATTCAATGAGGGCAAGCGACGAATTACCATAGACGTAGATGGGAATATAGATATTGACGGGAACTCGGCAAAACCTTTCCCGTGTCCCATAACACACGCTGCCGTATGTGAAAAAGGCCTTGTTGCTACCTGGGTTGACCATGATTTACGACTAGCTAGAATGGCGATGCTAAATTTGGAAAATGAACTTTTAGATGGCGTAAGTAAATCAGAACTCAGACTTAAAAGAAATACATCAATTGTCGCAAATTCAATTTGGAGCCACATTTTGGATGCGGAACCATTGTGTATGTCTATTGGTGATAACAAAATATTCTTTGCACTTTGGTCAAGAGGCGTATACTGCATAGATTTTGAAGCAACTGAAATTTGGCGTATTCCTTTATTTGAATCTCTAGAAAAAACCCCCCCAAGAGCAAACGAGATAGTTTCAATATCCGTTCTTAATGATCACATTATGATATGGACCAGAAGTGGTAATTTCAAGAAAATAAATTCCGAATCTGGTGAGTTGATTTCTGAGGGGAATCTAAGTGTAGATTGTGACTTGGAAAAAGTTTTCAATTTTGATGGTAAATTTCTTTTGTCTTCCAAAGATGGTTGGGTTTGGGAATACGAAAACGAACAAATTACAGTCGCAAGAAAGCTGAGAGGTGCTGTCCAAGATGCAGTATTCGACGGTGAAGATTGGAGGATAATATGTTGGCGAGATGATATGATGCTACGTGGCGAATCTGTCAGAAGGCGTGAGTTAGGCGTACAGATTATTCATCATGACGAAGCATGGTGCGTCATTGACAACCAAGGCGAGATAAGTCGCCACATGGAAGAGTAACTTACTCTTCATTCATAACTGTGTAACCACATTTTCCACAAGATTTGCGGTTAACGTGCGACGCTAGAAATACACCGGGACCGCACCTTGGATCAGGACAAAACTCTGCGTTTCTTGTGAGTTTTCCGTCTTCAATCGAGTATTTTGACCACTTGGCGCCTTTTTTTGGTCCATCTGACATCAAGCCTCACCTCCTTCTTCTTCGGGTGTTTCCTCGACAGTCTCAACATCGGGTTGTTCGCTGGAAGCTCGCATTCCTGCGTAGCGCTCGTGCATGTATTTTGGTTCGACCTTCATTGATTCCTCATCCGCATAGATTAGTCCCAATCCCGTAGTAGATGACATGCCAAACCTCGTATTTACGTCCTTAATTACGATTAAATCCCTATTAGCTCCTGGTTCTATTGATGCAATACCGTCTAGCATAGCCTTTCTGGAAGGAGTGGGCATCCCATCATGATTCCATCTAAATGCGATTTCAACTCTCTTGAGGAGTGGGTTTTCTTTTCTGTCTATGATTTCCATTTACATTCCACCTTAGCGAATATTTACTTTGAGTGCGTAACTTCCTGGTTTATCTATATTCAAACGATTTGCAATATCTGACCTAGAGGGATTCATTACCACGACATACCCAGACCAATCAACAGAAACTGGGGCAGACGGGCATCTGGAACACTGATCTGTTCCATCAGGAAGTATTAGGTGACATTCACTACATGCAAACGGGTTTTTTGGCATTTTTTTCACTCCTTCAATTTTGATCCTCGTGAATCCATTCATGGCTTCCCAATCCGGTTTGCTTGCATGTCAAACCTATTTTGGATCTGCGGGGGTCACTTGTATCCGGTGACAATGATACGATTCGTGCTCGAACTGAACTTCCAACGCCAAGTTTTCTCCCGCTTTGACGTCCCTCTAGTAGTCCCATACCTGCGTTAATGTCTACGTGATCTTCCATTATCTGTGATTTGTGTAGCAGTGCTTCCATTGGGCCTATTCTTACGAAGGCTCCGAAATCATTTACCTCAGAGACAGCACCTTCAACAACTTCATAATCCTCAATACAAAACAATACTGCGTCAAATTTAACCTGTTGATATATTGCTCCATCTCCGTGAATTATCCTACCTCTACCAATTGGTTCGTGATTAGACGTGACCAAAACAAATCGGTTACTGTCATCAAATTTACCTTCGAAAGCAGAGGCAGCGAGCCTGTCGATATGTTCGTTGAGGGACTTATCCTTCCTGATATATTCAGCAGGAATACGGATAGTGTCTTCTTTTTTGACAACTTTATACATTTTACCACCTATTTTTCTCGCTTCAGTAACTCTGGGAGGACGTTTGAGGGAGATACCTCATCTGTCCTTCACCGGAATTACCTCTGGAGAGAAAAGCGACCGAAGTCATCCAAGCCACCAGCGACCCCTATTTGAATGATGCCCTGCCGGTAAAGCACTTTTTTCATTACATGATTCTTGAATTGGCTGATTCAATGTTGTCTAGATAACGACTTCTCATGGGCCCGAAGGGCCCAAAATCATAACAACCCCATTTAGTTGGTAAATGTGGGTGAAGAGCAATGGGTGAGAAATTTAGAGCTTACATAATGCTACTAATTCTCTTATCTTCCTTAGTTGTTATTACCAATCCTGTCAGGGGTGAAGAGACAGAATCTCAAGCATGGGATCCATACTCACAACCATGGTCGCAATACGGAAGAGATCCAGGCCATTCAAGGTTGTTACCAACTCATGGAGATTTAGGTCTTCAAACAATTCAAACTCCCGCAATAAATTGGATTGCTTTTGATTCTGGAGAGGGAGCTGATGGATATGGGGTTGCAATCGCAGACTTTTCAGCCTCTATAACATCTCCAGACGGAGCAAAAGAAAGGTGCGGCATGGGTCATCTATTCGCTGTATTGACTCATACGGAAAACGTAGATGAAAGGCACCTAGCAATAATTGAAGGAGACACCTCAAAAGTAGCATGGGAGGTGAATCTAGGTAGTGTAGATATAATCAGATCAACACCAATAATCGTTGATGTTGACGGTGATTCAAAGCAAGAAATAGTGATAGTTTATGATTCAGATAGCGCACTAGAGGTGGATTTGTGGTCTCCAGACATAACCTGTGACGAATCAGGATGGACCGTATCTGGTCATTCTAATGAAAAACTATGGTCTTGGTCCGATCCAGACTTAAGAATAGGAATTCCAAATGCCCACCCTTATACAGGTCCTGAATCTGTAACTCAGCCCCTTCTGGCCGACTTGTCTTTAGATGGGACACCAGAACTCATTGTCGCAGCTGTCGATACAACTACTGATGAGCCAACTGTGGTTTCCTTACCATTAGGCCTGCAAACACCAGAGGAGGATTGGAAGGTAGCATTGGACAGAGGAACTCATCCTTCCGATCCTGCATTCGCTGCATTAGATGATAACAGTGGCTCAATTGTATTGACCACTGTTGATGAACTCAATGGTAATTTTTGGATATGGCAAATTGACGGGCCAACAGGATCTTTAGATTGGGAAAGAGTCTCAATTCAAGGAACTGATGACGATGACGATACACCAAGAATTCGATTGCCTGGTCCTGTGATTACGCAACTTGATTCAGATGCAGCTCCTGAGATGATTATCACACTACCATCAGATGAAAATTTAGGAGATGATGGTATGGGAGCCCAGTTTATAGGCATGGAATTAACCAGCACTAGCGAAATTTGGAGATTTAGAGCAAAGAATGGATATGCAGATGCCGAACCCATAGCAATAGATACAACAGATGATGGAATAACCGACAGAGTGTGTTGGGTGACTTGGTATTCTACTGGTTTTGGAACAACAGATAGAGATGGCTTAACCGGTTGCCACGACATCACAATCGATCCTCCGTTTAGAGAATGGTCTAGGGTTTTACAAAGCGGAAGCGGAAATGATAACGAAGGCGAAGTTGCTATCTCGTCACCTATTGCGATAGATATTGATGGTGAGGATGAGCCTGACTTATTGGTTGCTTATGGGGAGAGATTGTTTGCCTTCGACGGCAATACTGGAACATCTGCTGACTTAGGAACTGGATGGGCATCTCCAATTGATTTACCTCACAGGACATGGTCAGCTCCAGCGGTGGCAGATTTAGATGGGGATGGATACTTAGACATCCTAGTTGGAGATATGCTAATTAGCCAAGCTATGGCTGATATTGCTCCACTTCCAGACAACAGAGGCATAGGTTTTACACCAACAGACCCAGATCCCGGAGAAATGGTGACTATATCTGGACAGTATGCAAATATTGGGATAATCGACACAGATGAACCTGTTGATGCTGTAATAAGAATGAACGGTGTTGAAATAGAAAGACACAGAGTAAATACAGCCGAATCAATTGCACCATCTGGTGAAGGAGGACCGATTACTTTCAGCGTAGACGTTGAAGCGACACTTGGAGTTCATAATGTTGAATTGATATTAGACGTTAACAATAACTTAACTCAAAGCAGATATGATAACGATAATTACAGCACAACGCTAGTCGTACTCGACCCGTATGTAGCACAGATACAAACACCATCTGAGGTATCAAGAGTTCTCCCTGGAAATACAGAAACTGTAGAAATCTCGGTAACAAGCCTAGGAAGTCGGAGTGCTTCTTGGACACTTTCATACAACGATTCAACCTTGCCTGAAGGTTGGTCATTCTCACCAGTCGACATTGCGGACATGAACTTAAACCTAGTACGAGACACGCCTCAAATCGTTAACTTCGAATTTACTGTTCCACCCGATGCATTG